>Ga0209204_1001730_pt1 | contig 19565 bp, 11 predicted proteins | sample AD_JPNMR2_MetaG_FD_184425 | JGI IMG/M metagenome (GOLD analysis project Ga0209204, IMG submission 184425) | Active sludge microbial communities of municipal wastewater-treating anaerobic digesters from Japan - AD_JPNMR2_MetaG (SPAdes) (version 2) | ecosystem: Engineered > Bioreactor > Anaerobic...
TTTTCTCAGTCATTTTTCAATTCACCATGAGGAAACAGTCCTTTTTGCAACAACGGAAGGAAGACTATGATATATGTAACAAGACCGAGTCTGCCACCTTTTGAAGAATTTGTTGAAGTCTTAAAAGACATCTGGAATTCAAGATGGCTCACAAATAACGGACCATACCACGAGAGGTTTGAACAAGCCCTTGCAGAATATCTGGGTGTAAAATATATTTCTCTTTTCGCCAATGGGACACTTGCCTTGATAACAGCTCTACAGGCCCTTCGTATAACAGGAGAGGTAATAACTACCCCTTACAGCTTTGTCGCCACAACCCACGCCCTTCACTGGAACGGTATAACACCTGTATTCTGTGATATTGAGCCCGAATATTGCAATATAGACCCTGAGAAGATAGAAGCCCTCATCACGCCTAAGACAACAGCCATACTGGCTGTGCATGTATATGGCAATCCCTGTGATGTGCGAAGAATTCAGGAAATCGCTGATACATACGGGCTCAAGGTCATATACGATGCCTGTCATGCCTTTGGGGTGGCGATAGATGGTGAATCGGTTTTAAATTATGGTGACCTGTCCATATTGAGTTTTCATGCAACAAAGGTTTTTACCACATTTGAAGGGGGTGCAATTATCTGCCACGATGAGAAGATGAAGAAAAGAATAGACTTTCTAAAAAACTTCGGGTTTGCAGATGAAACGATTGTTGTTGGACCAGGTATAAATGCAAAGATGAACGAGTTTCAGGCAGCTCTGGGTTTACTGCAATTGAAATATATAGATGAGGCAATAGATAAAAGGCGAAGGATCTCAGAATTATATCGAAGCAAATTATCAGACATAGATGGGATAAGGCTGCTAAAAAGTGGTGTTAATGTGAAAACTAATTTCCAGTATTTTCCTGTTTTTATAGATGAAAAAGCCTTTGGTAAAAGAAGGGATGAACTTTACAATGAGTTAAGAAAACATGATATCTATGCACGGAGATATTTCTATCCCCTTATCAGCCAGTTTCCCACTTACAGAGGCTTACCATCAGCTTCACCGGGCAATCTACCAGTTGCTGAGCGGATAACAAAGGAAGTGCTATGCTTGCCAATGTACTCGGATTTGAATTCCGATCACGTGGAATTTGTTTGCAGAATTGTGAAGGCTTACTCGGGATGAAATCAGAAGCCTTTGAGGCAAAGAAGATTATGACAGATTATGCAGGTTATCTAACCTCTGAGTATGCATATGCTATGAAGGAATTTGGACAGCCAATAGAACTTCCCCATAGCAAAGGATGGGTTATTGAAAGAGAGATTCCAAATTTCGATGCGGTGGATGCTATGGGTTGCTATCCTCTGTTCATGTGCGATGACTGGTCATCCTTACATTTGGATCTTGAGATAGCAGATCGAAACTGGGTTACTTTAGCGCTGGTGACAGACCCTTTTGGCAATTACAACTCTGACTACTTGAAAAGATGTTTCCCCGATGTGATGATCCCGTTCAAACAGCATTATATTGTGGATCTAAAACAATCACCCTGCGATTTCATCGTGGACCACCACAGGCGCAATGCCCGCAAGGCGTTACAAAGGGTTACCATCGAGGTATGCCCAAATCCATCGGCATTTCTCAACGACTGGGTGGATTTGTATGACGTACTTATTCAAAGACATAAGATTCGAGGAATAACAGCCTTCTCAAGACAATCATTTGCCTGCCAGATGGAAGTACCTGGGCTTGTGGTATTTCGGGCAAGTGCTGAAAGTCAGACCGTTGGGATGCTCTTATGGTATGTAATAGGCAACATAGCCTATTACCACCTTGGTGCCTATAATGAAGCAGGATATAAACTCCGTGCCTCTTTTGCCATGTTCTGGTACGCCATTCATTATTTCGCAGAAATGGGAATTGAGTGGTTGGACCTGGGTGCTGGAGCAGGAATTCACGAAACAACGGTCGATGGACTAAGCCGTTTCAAACGGGGATGGTCAAATGGGACACGTTGGGCCTATTTTTGCGGCCGGGTTTTCGAGCGGGAGAAATACCAAAACATAGTTTCTCAGCTGGAGAGTTTGTCTAATGTAAATTACTTTCCAGTATACAGATATGGTGACTTTTAAACTATATGTGAATAATTTAGGGGAAAGCAATGGCCAGAGTGATCATTTTTGGAACACGTGATACAGCAGAGCTGGCCCATTTTTATCTAACACACGATTCAGAGCACGAGGTAGTGGCATTTACGGTGACTAGTGATTATTTGAAGGAGAAGGTTTTTAAAGGTCTGCCAGTTGTTCCTTTCGAATATGTAGAAGCAATATATCCACCCGATGATTTCGTTTTTTTCATTCCAATGACAGCTCAAAAAATGAACCGCATAAGAGAGAAGTTTTATTTTGCAGCAAAGGAAAAAGGTTATTCATTTATAAGTTACGTGAGTTCTCGTGCTACAGTCTTTCCAGGTACACAAATCGGCGAGAACTGTTTCATCCTTGAGGATAATACTATTCAACCGTTCACTTCAATTGGAAATAATGTTGTTATGTGGAGCGGTAATCATATAGGTCATCATGGTTTAATAAAGGATCATGTGTTTTTTACATCGCATGTAGTTCTATCCGGGCATTGTGTTGTGGAGCCATATTGCTTTTTTGGGGTCAATTCAACAATCAGGGACGGAATGCATATTGCTGAAGGAACGTTGGTGGCGATGGGTGCATGCGTTATTGAAAACACCGAACCCTGGGGTGTTTATCAGGGAGTTCCAGCAAGGAAAGGTAGTGTTTTAAGTAAAGACCTTGACTTTTGAGGAGTAACGACATGAAATGGATCAAGAAAGGCCTGATTTTTAAAAGTGAAAATAATTACCCCTGGATGGTTTCTCATGCTCAAGTTCCCATTGTGGAAAAAGCTGATAACAAGAGGTTAAGAATATACTTCGGAACCAGGGATGGTCAAAATCGCACTACAGTGACTTTCATAGAAGTTGATGCAGATAAACCTGATAAAGTCCTTTATATCCATGATAGGCAGGTTTTAGGTTTAGGAAAACTGGGATGCTTTGATGATAGCGGGGCTATGCCATCCTGTATAGTAAATCGAGATACAGAAAAGTGGTTATATTATATAGGATGGAATATCGGGGTTACGGTTTCGTACAGACTTTCAATTGGATTAGCTATCAGCATTGATGGTGGATTAAGCTTTGAAAGAGTTTACGAGGGGCCGATAATGGACCGTACAAATGTTGACCCTCATTTTGTAGCTGGTCCATGTATCCTTGTTGAATATGGCATCTGGCGCATGTGGTATCTCTCTGCAGTGCGCTGGGAAATCCATGATGGCAGGCCTGAACCCTACTATCACATAAAGTATGCTGAATCAAAAGACGGAATCTCCTGGAGACGGGAGGGGCGGGTTTGCATTGACTTTAAATCGCCTGAAGAAGGTGGAATCTCACGACCATGTGTTATCAAAGACGGGAATCTTTATCGGATGTGGTACTCATATCGGGGCGGAAAAAACTATAGAGTGCGGGGCCCCAACAGCTACCGCATTGGCTACGCAGAATCCCACGACGGGTTGGTATGGGAAAGGTTGGATGAATTTGTAGGCATAGACATTTCAGAGAGCGGCTGGGATTCTGAAATGATAGCATATCCTTATGTCTATGATTATGGAGGCAAGCGATATCTGTTCTATAACGGCAACGGGTTCGGCCGTTCGGGGGTGGGATATGCTGTTCTTGAAAAACTATGACTCTGATTTAAGTAGGGACCTTGTTAATTTTATCACGAATGAAGATCTCTGCCCGTATGGATTACAGAAAAATGTACAAAAGTGTGGGCAGCCAAAGAGGAAAGATATGGTTTTTTGGTGGTGAAGACTTCCTGATTTTACTGAATTTTTGATGAGGTGCCTTAATGGGTAAAGAAAAACATGATCCATTGGTAAGTATATGTTGTGTAACTTACAAACACAGAAGATTTATTTCAGAAGCCATCGAGGGCTTTTTGATGCAAAGAACTAATTTTGAAATAGAAATTGTAATCGGAGATGATTGCTCAACAGATGGTACCCAAGAGATTCTTTTGAATTATAAAAAGAAATATCCTGAGAAATTTCATTTGATTTGCAGGGACAAGAATATTGGGCCCAACAAAAACTTTGCCGACACTCTAAAAAGATGTAAAGGTAAATACATTGCTCTATGCGAAGGTGATGACTACTGGACTGACCCCTATAAATTACAAAAACAAGTGAGTTTTCTCGAAAACAATCCAGATTATGTAATTTGCTATAATGATTCTATTGTTGTGGATGAAAACAATAATCTTATTAAAAATTCAAGGCTACCAGAACAATTTAAACGGGATTTTAATTCTCATGAGCTTATTAAAGGATACTGGATCCTTACGCTTACCATGTGTTTTCATAATGTTATTGACTATTTCCCAAAAGAATACTTTCAAGTTAAAAATGGAGACATATTCCTTACCTCTCTTTTGGGTCATTATGGCAAGGGCAAATATATGCCAAACATAAAACCCCCTGTATATAGAGAACATAGCACATCAATCTGGTGTTCTTTAAACCAGGCAATCCAGTTTTATGAAAATGGTAAAACTCGAGTGTGGCTAAGTCGTTATTACAGGAGAATAGGAGAACCATACTATGCAGAATATTTTAAGGTAGAAGCTTTTCTCTTTTTCAGGCCATTTATTCTAAGTATAACAAAAGATAATTTTGGTCAATTCAAACAATTCCTTGATGCAATTTTTACTGATTTTTCAGATGTTATAGATAAAGCTACTGCACAAAGGTTAAAGAGTTTGCTTCCCCCTGAACTACTTGATGCTTATCAGGAACCTTTATTTGAAAAACATAATGAAATAGAACAGTTTTTAAAAGAAAGAGTTAAATCTATTGAAAAAATGATTGAGAAAAAAGAGTTGGATCAAGCCAGATATGAACTTGAGTCAATAATTTCCGATTACCCTGACTATGCTCCATCCTACAATGAACTTGCCGGAATATACTATGAAAAAGGAGAAATAGATAAAGCCATTTCGTTTTTTGAGACAGCATGCAGGCTCAATCCTCAAGAGCTACTTTACAAGAAAAACTTAGGAAATGCATGTTTAGAAGCAGGATATATTGAAAGGGGCTTAGCCCAATTTATAGAAATTTTTATTAAAAATCCCAATGATGAAGATGCTATTTCAATTATTGAGCATTTTGAAAAGAAAGAAATGTTATTTTCAGAGATTGATGAAAAAATTGTCAAAAAAGAAGGTTTACCTGACAAAGAATTAGTAACAGTTTGATTTTTAAATGATTTTTTAATAATATCGAGGAGATGATTATGTTTTATTCTGAATTAATCCCTACAAAAAGGGCAGTGGTAGATGTGAACAGGGTATGCAATGCAAGATGTCAGATGTGTTATTACACCTATGAAGATAAAAGATGGACAAAACCCCTGGCCGCAATAAAAAAAGAATTGATTTTAGCCAAAAGAAGGGGGAATACATCAGTTGATTTTACCGGTGGTGAACCGACCATTCATCCTGAAATGACTGAAATTATTAGATTTTCTGAATCCATAGGGCTTCATACCTGTATTATCACAAACGGGCTTGCAACTGAAAAAATAAAAAGGATAGTCGAGGCAGGATGCAGGGAATGGCTTTTGTCCATCCATGGATACAAAGAGATGCAGGATAAATTGTTTGGTGTAAAGGGTGCGTGGGATAAGATGCAAAACACCATAGAGTTTCTTAAATCTCAAAGATGCTTCATAAGGGTAAACTGTACCCTTACAAAATATAACTATAAAGACCTCCCTGCCCTTGCAGAATATTATGTGAATTATGTGAATGCAAGGATTGTCAATTTTATAAATTTTAACCCTCATTATCAGTGGGGTCAGGTGGAACAGCCAGAGGTCTTTTCAAAATTAAACGAGGTACAGATTAGGGTATCAGAGGTAGCGCCTTATCTCAAAGAGGCATTGAATATCCTTGAGGTAAACAATCTATGGGCAAATGTGAGGTATTTTCCCTTCTGTGTTATAAAGGGTTATGAGGCCCATATTTGTAATAACCCCCAGGTAATGTTTGACCCCTACGAGTGGGATTATGGCGTATATCCAAAGACATCAGAAAGATACCTTGCCCATGGACGGGAGTTTCAAAGACAGATAAATTCCTGTGAGGATAAGTTCGGACAGTGCGGTATTCTCAATGTTTGCGGTGGTATCAATAGAAACTATGCAAAACTGCACGGATATTCAGAGCTTGAGCCTTATGACATAAAAATAGAGCATCCTTATCATTTCAAAACAGACCTCGAGGCAGACATTGTTATCCCCTCTTTCAAACCATCAAGAAACCTCCAGTATCTACTTATGGAACTGGCAGAGAAGAGTATACCACCGTATAATATAATCCTTATATCAAAACACCAAAGCGCTGCCATGAATCGCAATTATGGTCTTGAGAGGTCAAAAAGCCCTTATATCATAATGTGTGATGATGATATATGTGATTTACCCTACGGATGGAATAGAACCCTTATAAATGTCCTTAAAGAGAACCGTGAGATAATGGCAGTTTCTGCAAGGCTTATGAATCCCGATGGAACACCAGGCAGAAACACATCAAATAATTATGACCTTGATTCAAGACTCGTTCCTGTTGATTTCATACCAACAGCATGCTGTATATTCAGAAAAACTGCATTAAGATTCGATGAAAGGTATATAAGGGCAGGATGGGAAGACACAGACTTCTTTATGCAGATGAAGCACACGCTTAAGGGGCAGATTGTCATTTGCAATGATGTAAAGGTGGTGCATTTAAATGAGGAAAAAAATACAGGTGGAACTCAAAATACATACAATCAGATGCTATTTCAAGAAAAATGGTTTAAAAAGAAAACATCTATTGAGGAGATTGGAGAGTTAATAAACCAGGGTCAATTAGAAAAGGCCATTTCACTTTTGAAGAATGAACTGGAAAAAGACCAGAAAAACCCTGAATTGATAAATCTATTGGGTATTATCTATATGAAAATGGACAGGGTGGATGATGCCATTGAGTGTTTTTATGCATCTGCAAAAATGAATCCCCAAAATGTCGATTATTTAAAAAATCTTATAGAATCCAGTCAGCTAAAGGGCAAATATGAATATCTCGAGGCATATCTAAAAGATATGATAGTTCAGAATCCTGATATCCCTGAATACCCATATCTTTTATCTGAATGTTTAACATGGCAGGGTAGATACGATGAGGCATTAGAACAGCTTGAAGAAAACGAAAAGAGATTTCCAGACCATTTAGAAACCAGAGCTTTAAAGACAAAATTAAAAAATCACGATTCCAATACCGATAAATTAAAAAATTCTAGACAAACTAATTTTATGAGTTGAGAGGAATTTAAAAGATTCAGGTCTCAATAAATTACCCTAATACCTGCGGGTGTCTTTCATTGCCATGAATAATCTTTCAGGTGTTACTGGGATAGAGTCTGGCAATACGCCGGTTGCATCCAAGATGGCATGGGTTACAGCAGGTGCTACAGCCACTGTCACTGCCTCGGCAATACCCTTTGCACCAAATGGCCCGCTTTCTTCATAGCCCTCCACAGGTAAAACCTTTATTTTCGGGGCATCGAGGGCTGTGTATATCTTTGATGTAGATAATTCATCTGTAATGGTTATGCCGTCTTTTATCATCACATCTTCGAGGAGTGCATATCCCGCCCCCATCAGACTCCCGCCTTCTGCCTGTCCCTCAAGACCCATGGGGTTAATCACAACACCGCAGTCAGGGATACTTATTATATCTTTGATGTGACACTGACCTGTTGAGGTATCCACCTCAAGCCTTACTATATTACCTATGGCACTGTAGACATAATGGGGGATACAGTATGCCTCAAACGGCGACTCTGCATTGGGGACATCAAAGACACCCTGGGCAGTGTCCAGTTCTTTTTCGATGAGCACAGATGCTATATCTCTATATGAGCATATCTTTTTCATAGACTGTCTGCCATAAATGGTGCTGTTTTTTATCAAAAGGCCTTCTTTTTCTATACAATATAGCTCAGAGACCGCATAGATGATGGCCTTAAGCATCTTTTTTGCCCCGTCTATTATGGCATTTCCTGTGGCGTATACAGCCCTGGATGAGGAAGAGGCAGAAGAGTTGGGGGCAAGGCTTGAGTCTCCAAATATGACCCTGACCATGGATATTGGACACTTAAGCGCCTCTGCACCTATCTGGGCATAACAGGTGGCATTACCCTGGCCAAGATCAGGACAACCACAGGCTATATGGAAAATACCTTTTTCATCTATTTTTATGGATGCCCTGCCTGTGTCAGGGAGGTTTTTACCATATCCTACAGGGTGGATGCCAATAGCAATCCCAACCCCCCTTTTAATCCACGGATTAGTCTTTTTCTTTTTCCATTTTTCTCTATCCTTCCATGTTTGGAAATCCCTGATCTTTTCAAGGATTGTCCTTGTCTCGAGACTCTGTGCCACCCTGTAACCAAGGGGTGAAATATCTCCTCTGGATAAGGCATTTTTAAGCCTTAGTTCAACAGGGTCAATGCCAAGCCTTTCGGCTATGAGGTTCATCTGGTTCTCCATGGCAAAGGTAGCCTGAGGTGTCCCAAAACCCCTTACTGCCCCTGAAATGCCGTTATTGGTATATACACAGTATCCTGTAACACGGGCATTGGCAATCTTGTATGGCCCGCATGCTGCCTCCATGGTAAGACTCAAGACACCGAAACCAACAGATGCATATGCCCCTGTATCAGCATATATGGTTACATCATTGCCAAGGAGTTGACCTTTTTCAGAGACAGCGGTTTTTATCTTAATCACCATGGGGTGACGCTTTAGTCCGCATACGATAGATTCTTGTCTTGACAGGACGATCTTTACAGGCCTGCCTGTCTTTAGAGTTAAAAGGGCCAGGTATATCTGGATGGTTATCTCTTCCTTGCCTCCAAAGGCGCCGCCTACAGGATTGCTTATTATCCTTATCTTTTCTAAGGGATAACCGAGGGAACGGGCTACCTGCATCTGCTCCCTGTGTGGATGCTGTCCGCTGCACCATATGGTTATATTGCCATCTCCATCTATTGCCGCTACCCCTGACTCTGTCTCCATATAGCCAGGCATCTGTCTTGAGGTCTTGTATGTATTCTCCACAACAAAGTAGGCATCCCTGAATGCTGATTCTATGTCTCCATGTTCTATGGTGTTCTGCCAGAAGATATTCCCTTGCGAAAACTGCCAGGGTTTTTTTTCATGGACAAGGACATCTGATGTCACAGCAGAAACAGGGTCCACCACAGCAGGGAGGGGCTCATATTCAACATCTATGGCATCGAGGCCAGAGGCCAAGGCCTCCTCTGTCTCTGCTGCAACGAGGGCTATTGCATCACCTACATATCTTACCTTGTCTCTACATAAGACCGGCTGATCCTGGACAACAATGCCGAAACCATTTAGCCCTGGCACATCCTCATATGTCAAGACAGCAACAACACTGGATTGTTTTTTTGCCTTTTCTGTGTCTATCCTTTTTATGTAGGCATGGGGATAGACACTCCTTTTGATCCCTCCCCATAATATTTCAGGCAATACTATATCAGAGGCATATCTTGTAGCACCTCTGACCTTATCAAGGGCATCTATCCTGGGGACAGACCTGCCTATCCATTGTGGGGATTTCATATAATACCCATTATAGACCTTTTATTACCATTAGGCAACAAGCAATTAATCACATATGCAGCCCATTTTCCTTCATGGATTTTTTACAACTAAAGGAGAAAATAAGGAGATCATTCAAGATTTTTTTAAAGGCAACAATCAGGTTATAATATTTAACGATTTAGAAACTATTGTATTTAAAGAAAATAATATTTTTGCATGGTTTAAAAAGTCTTTATTTTGTTTTATTGCAAATATTAAAACCCGATGATATAATTTAATTATCTGTTTAGTCGGCAGGTTTGCAGGTTTTATAAAGGAGAAAAAGAGTTGCCCTATAGTATAAAAATCTTAAGAAGTTTAGAAGAGATCGACCCGAAGCTTAAAGGCATTATCCTTGATCTACTCGAAGAGATAGAAAAAAATACTAGAGAGACTGTAAAACGCAGTGATTTCGATGAATTAAAGGCAGCATTTGTAGAGCTTACCAGAACAGTACGAGAGCTTGCCGAGGCGCAGAAGAGGTCAGAGGAGAGACTTACTAAACTTGAGATTGCAGTAGAAAAACTCGCCGAGGCGCAGAAGAGGTCAGAGGAGAGACTTACTAAACTTGAAATTACGGTTCAGGAGCTTGCCGAGGCGCAGAAGAGGTCAGAGGAGAGACTAACAAAACTTGAGATTGCAGTAGAAAAACTCGCCGAGGCGCAGAAGAAAACAGAAGAAAGGGTAAATGAACTCGCTGAGGCGCAGAAGAGGTCAGAGGAGAGACTTACTAAACTTGAGATTGCAGTAGAAAAACTCGCTGAGGCGCAGAAGAAAACAGAAGAGACACTCAATAAACTCATAAAACGTGTAGACATAATAGAAGAAAGGCTCGAAGGCATCTCCAATTCTGTGGGATATTCCCTTGAAAACAACACCTATAAAAGCCTTCCTGTACTTCTTAATAAAGAAGGGATTGAGGTGGAAGGAAGACTCATAAGAAGATACTATGAAGACAATCAGCTAAATATATGGGGTAAAGGTAAGAAAAACGGAAAAACACTATTAATCCTCGGAGAGGTAAAGGTAAGACCATCAAGGAAAGAAATAGACAAATTTCTCCGTTTAGTAGACACAATTACAAAAAAAGAAAAGAAGGATGCCTTTCCTGTATTTGTTGCCCATGACTACCATCCAAATACAGAAAGATACCTCAATGAAAAGGGTATAAAATATTACTGGTCTTATGAGCTTGAGTAATTTAGGTTAATTATCTATTAAAATATAAGATTTATGAAGAAGGGCAAATCTGTTTCTAACTATAACAAATCAAGATTTTCCTGCAAATACCTTAAATTCCTTTCAGTCATCTCGATGCCATGTTTATCCTTTAGCACCTCAAGAATCTCATTGATGTTTTTATTTTCTATTTCTTTTATTAAACTTTTAAGACCTTCTTTTGTGGTTGGCCCTGCCTTTCCTTTTCCTGTTGCTATCTTAAAAAAATTTTTTAAAAGAAATGTTCCATGTATTGTTAAAATCTTTACATTATTACACCAGCGGGATAGAGTACTTTCAGAAATTCCCATCTCTCTGGCAACCTCTTTTTGATGAAGTGGTTGATTTGAAAGCTCTTTTTCTGCTTCTTCCTTTGTTTTTGCTTCAAAAAAAGATTCTCTCTTTTCCAGTAATATTTCACCCAGTTTTTTAAGGTTTTTTTTACGTTCATCTACAATATTTATCCATCTATCAATTTTGATAAAAAAATTATTTTCAATATTTCCTATGTTTATTTTTTTTTCAGGTGCTACCACGTTATAATTTGCAAGAGGATCAAACACATCCACAATCCATTTATTATCTTCTTTTAAAATACTAATATCACAGAATTCTTTATCTACATTTATATTTTTTTCTTCCTCCTCTTTTTTTAACTCCTTAAATTCCTCAAAAATAATCTCTTTTATGTCTGCCTCTTTAATTCTTTCTATAATATTACTTTCTATTTGATTTTTACATTCTTCAAGATGGGCTTCAAAAGACTTCATATCTTCAGGTTTATATTGCTCCCAGATATAAGCACAAATTACCCCAGCCTTTTCTACATCATCTTTAAACCAGCCTGCTTCAATGAGTTTATTAGTAAACTTTTCTGTAAGGTCATAGGGCCTTTTAGTATCATTATACAGATTGTCTCTGTCCTGTTCATAAACTGCTGTATCTTCATCTTTTTCAAATTCACTATACATATCTTCCATGAAATCTTCTTTTAACTCATCTCTTACGTTTTTTCCGCAATTTTTACAGGTTATATCTTCAGGCTCAATTATTTGTCCGCACTGCGAACATCTTATTAGTTCTTTATTTATTTCAATTACACCTTCATCATTCAGAATAGATATTTCATCAGTTATTGCTGCAAGCGGTTGTGTTTTAATGGATGTTATTATTATATTTGCAATTCGTGCTTCAATGCTTGTCTTAACGATAGTTGAAGTTATTGGCTTTATTTTTATTCCAATCTCTGCCATTTCTCTTTCTCCTTGATTGAAGGTAGATATTTTCCAATTAAGACCCTTTCCTTTAAGCCATCGAGAGAATCTGTGACATTTTTAAAGGCAGCTGATGCTAATACGTCTATTGTGCTTAAATAATTAAATGCGTAAGGATATGAGGTATATTCAATCCAACCTTCTTTTTTAAAATTCAATTTATTAAAAATATTTTTAATGCCTTTAAACAATACTTCAAAATGAGTGGATAAAACAGAGATGCCAAAATCACTATAAATTTTTTCTATCAAACGTAAAGATGTCAGAACCCTATCCATTATATTTAATTTTGGAACATATTGAGGATATAACTTTTCCAGCAATAGACGGTTAAACTTCTGTATATCAACTAAAATACCCTTATCTAGTAATTTTGTTTTTGGTATCTTTCTAAAATTCCTGGTTTTCGCTTCAAGTTCTTTTAATTCCTCTTCATCATCATTAAATATTATTGAGACAATTTTTTCTTTAATTTTTTCATAAAAATCTCTTTCTTTTATTAGTTTATTTAATTTGTCTATATTTTCATTGATTGAACTTTTTGGTTTAAGGTATAAATACTCTGGCAATAATTTATAAAGTTCATTTATCAGCGTTATTAATAAATCATGGTCTTTAAATTCATCAATTGTAAAATCTAAACCATAAACGTATTCATAATTAAAGAAATTTTTAATGCTATTTATATCTTCTATGTCTATACCGGCAATATGTTTTTTTCTCAAAGCAGCCTGGGTCAATGGTTCACTTATAGCTTGAGCCGCAATAATTCCAACCCTTGTATCAATAGGTGGGAAGTCATATTCATCCCAGTTATTTAAGTTTTTCCCCCTTGCAGGAAAAATACCGTAACAGGTCTGGCATATACCATTTTTTGATTCACATGTTATGGGGCTTCTAACAAGTATATTGTTCATTTTGTTTTCCCATAACTGTTCTGCAATTTTTTCAGCATCTTTATAACCAATACGAAAACCTTTTTTGTATCCTTCAAATTCATGAGCAAGAACCTTTCCATATAAATAACCCACAAGTTCTTCTTTGCTCTGACCAAATCTTGATGAGACCTCAATCCCTTTTAATGTCCTGCAATCTTTTTCAGTAATAAATAGAGATTGTCCTAAAGCAACAAGATATTTTGTCAATGTTCCTGTTTCAGCGGTTCTTAATTTTGTATCTACAAGATTTTCTCTGCCTTTTTTTGCCATTTTTAATTGTTCGCCCACGCTTAAACCAAAAGTAAGATTAGAACCTTTTTGAACTGTATCTATTGAGCCAACAAGATAATTTATATTCTCCCAGCTTCCTCTTGCACCTGATTCAACAATACTATAAAGAATATGATTTTCTTTTTTTAAGATATCTGAAAAATTCATATTTTCCTTTTGAGCCATTACAGTTTTGCTCAACCTTAAAAGGTCATCTATAGAAAAACTGATTCCCTCTAAAGTAACTGATTCAAGCGCCTTCAATACTAAATCTTTAAGTGTTTTTACTCCAAATGACAGATTTTCAATATCGCTTACTATTGCATTTCTTCTCGGGCTTGTTTCAAAAACATTTTTAATATCTTTTTTTGTTTTGTTAAATAAAATATAGCATCCGAGGGCTATATCCTGTGAGAGGCTAAGGGCAAATCCGCCATCTGATGGATGCCATATATGTTCAGATGCATATAATTTTGAAATATCTTTTTTTGCCCCCTCAGTGACGGGCAGATACACTGCCATCTGGTCTCCATCAAAATCTGCATTATAACCAGCTGTTACTAAAGGAGGTATGGCAATCACTGAACCTTCCCCAAGAATTGGCTCAAATGCTAAAATACTTAACCTGTGTAAGGTTGGCTGTCGGTTAAGTAAAACATTATTTTTTTTCAGAAGTTCATATTTTTCTATTTTCTGTTTTATTAATTCTACTGCCTTTTCATCACCGCCTAATGCCTTGTTTATCAGGACTTGATTTTCGCCTTTACTTTTATCTAACAAAGAGACGATTAGGGGGTAATAGATTTTTAATACAAGATATAGTGGAAGTTTACAGTTGTTTATATTTAAATTGGGGTCAGGGATTATTACTGCTCTACCAGAATAATCAACCCTTTTTCCAAGAAGGTTTGCATTTATTAGACCTTCTTTTCCTTCAAGGTATGTTGATAATGAGTGTCTAATAGGATAACCAGGTATTGTATAGTCACGATTAGGCGGCCAGACATCAAGCCTGTCATTTATCATAAGCTGGGCAATGGCAACTTGTAGATTTTTTCTTAATCTTATATATTCTTCTCTCTCCTTTTTATTGTCGCTTGTTTTATAATTCAGATTTTCTTTTAGTAAACAATTGGCTCGCAGTACGTTTTTATATAATTCATTCAAATCGTGAGGTTTTTGTTTTCCATCTTTTGTTTCGAAGGCCTTTCTTAAAAGAGGTGGTATTACAGGTAAATTAATCATGGAGAGTGTTTTTGTTTCTTTATGAGCACTGAGCATATCATTTAGTAAATCAATACCTGATATAAGATTACTTTTTATTATTTCATTTAAGGATTGAACCATTTTATTTAATAAATTTTTTGAATTTTTATTTTCAGCTTTAAATTGTTGAAGATATTGATTAAAAATCTTTTTCCCTGATTCTATATGAAGTCTTTCTGGCAAATCAATATCTGGATATTTTTTATGAAAACCATTGCTAAACTCTTCCGAGCCTATAATAGCCGAAACAAAAAAAGTCTTTAATAAATCAAAATTATTAAATTTATCGATTTTATTGTTTATCATTAACGAATTAATCTGATTTTTGCTCAAACCAATAAACTCTTTCAGTTCTTCGTGAATAGAATGTAGAAAAAAAGGATTTGGCACAGGGACAGCTAAATTTATATGTCCAAACCTCCACCTTCTATTATTAGATTGTATTAATGGAGTTTGACATATATCGCATTTTTTTTCATGAGGTTTCATATCAATTACTGTGAAATCTCTATGTCTTTTACTACATGCACAGGTATAGCTTAGAACAGGTCCAAAAATCTGTTCTGATTCGATACCTTCGGGGTGATACAAGTAATTGTATCTTCTACCGCTCTCAACAGGAGTTTTTACTTCACCATTTGATATGGTATTTGCAAACCATTCTGTGTCGAGGACTGAAATTTCTATTTTCTTTATTACATCTGGAAAGGTTTTGTATCTAAAAGGATAAATTATTTTGCGGGCATCTTCTTTAAGTGCATCTTCTTTAAGTATTATATCTATGCCTAATCCCAAACAAAAAGCCACAAATGTTCTGAATGCCTCTGGATAATCGTTTTCAATTTGAATATTGTAACTGCTTGAAAGCAAAGATTTAAATAATTTATTTCTGCCAATTAAATCATCGGATTTTACAGTCAAGAATTCCTTTAATATTTCTGTTGCATTATGTGCCATCAAAGACCATACTTCCATTTCACCAATCCTTTGACCACCATTAAAACGTTTGCCTTTTAAGGGCTGTTCAACAAGGGCGTTATAAGATTCTGGGTCTCTTGACCTTCCATGGAGTTTGTCTATAGCATTATGGTCAAGTTTCATTATATATTGCATACCGACAAATACAGGGTTTTTCAATTTTATGGTATTTCCATCTGTATCAGGCATATAACAATCAACTTTATCTGCCAATCCTTTGAAAATTTCGTTTCTGGCGTTTATAGTTTCATAAAGCTGACCTATATTCATTCTTGAAATAATACTCAAGGGGTTTATAAGTATCTCAAGATGTTTATGGGGACGGGTTTCACCACATGGGCAGGAGGTTTCATTATTATCAATAAAATTGTTGAGCAGAAAATAGGGCATTTTGTAATCTTCAAGGATTTTGCTTATAACACCTTTATGACCGTGACGATTAGCAAGCTTATCTCCCAGTTCAGCTTTTCTTTCATCTCTTATAATGAATCTAAAGAAAGCCGATTCGTTTTCATTTACAGTTAGGTTTTCACATTTAACAATTTTACCCTTTATATCTTTGTAATCTATATATGCACTTACATAATGTTTTCTAAAATCTATTCCTACATTTTTTTTCTTTGTCTTAATTGATATAGGCTCAATTAATAAAACACTATCTCTGGTTATCTCGGTGCCTTCTTTAAGACATCCATTAATATCAAAACTGTTTAAATCTATTTTTATTTTTGATGCATATTTATTAATCTCCCTTATTTTTTTTCTGAGATCATTTAAGGATCGATTTAACCTGACATTGATTATTTTTTCATGAACGCTTGTCAGTTTTTCTGAAGCACTTTTTGATATAACTAAAGCATCTTCAAAATTCCAGCCAAACCAGGGGATGTAACCAACAATAAGTTCGTTGCCGAATGCCATCTCACCATCAAAAGCATTCCAGAAAGAAAATGGGTATATTTCGGGTATCCTCTTCTCAAATCCTGTTTTTATAGTTGGTGTCACTTGATTTTTTAAAGGAAGCGTCTGTTTTAAAAAACTGCATGCCATAGTTCCCCTAACAGAATCATTATGTTTTCTAAAGGGGATTAGATTTGCTGCAATACCGTATAAACCATCTTCAGATACATGTATAAATTTTACCTTTTTAGGGTCAGCCAAAATAAATTCATTATCTCCCATGTGTGCCTCAACATTTTTTCCCTCTAATAATTTATCCTCCTGATCTGGAAAGGCAATACAGATATTTTCATCCAATTCTTCCCATGGTGAAATCCAGACTATTTCGTTTTTATCGATAGTGGTCTTTTCTTGGTTATGTAAAACAGGGTAGCAAGGTGTTTCGATAATACCAAATTCATTTACTTTTGCAGATATGGTCAAAAAAAGCGTAACACCTATATCCTCTGATTGTGGAGTGTCAATGGGGCATATTCTGCCGTAATGAGACCAGTGAATATATCTTGGTTGTCTTTCATGACCTATAGGTATTCCTCCCCACATACCACCACCATTAAAAGTAATTTTTCTCCCGATACAAGCTGCTTCAAGGGCATTTGCATTATCTTCTGGGATTAATTGAGACATTGGTGAGCCGGTAAACCATTGGTAAATATATCTATCAAAGTGTGTCATAATATAATTTATAGAATTTACTTCATTTATGATCTTGATAAACGTATCAATATTTCTGTCTTTTTCGTCAAAATCAGCAATTTTCCTTCTTACACCTTTTTCTATCCGCCTGCACCATAATTTAAAAATCTGATTGAGATAATCTCCTACGAGAAAAACCCGCAAATTTCCAAGGTCAAATGGGTCATCTTCTTTAATAATACCCAACAAATAGGCAATAAACACTTTTAATATATTGATAAAATCTTCTTTAATATTTAGTGTCTCTCTTTCTTCGTTAAAATTATCTGTTACTTTACTAATTTTTCTGTTTAATTGTATCCTTCCGAGCTTTCCGATTAAAACACTCTCAATTTTTTTATAAAGGGCCTCTATTAAGCTCCTTTCTCTATCCCCCTCTATTTCTTCCGTTGAATTAAAAGGTATAGCTATGTCAAAGCAATTTGCTATCTCTCTTAATAAATTTTTTGAATTTTTATTGAATTTGAATCTCTCTTTAATACTTTGTATTTCATTTAAAATTTGCTCTTTATCTGATGCATTAATTTCATACATTTTTAAAAAATCACATTTAAAAACTTCCTGTTCTATTTCTTCTTTTGAAAAGCCAATAGCATTGAAAAAATCTGTAATCGAATATGATTTGCCATTAGGCAATACTATTCTTATAAGACCTTTTCTAATTCTTTTAAAAACAAAACGAAACCCCTCTTCTGGTATAAAAATAATCCCCTTTTCACTTTTTTTCTCATTATTATAACAATACAACCCCGGAGATTTATTAAATTGGGCAATAAGACAGTATTCTTGTGCTCTAACACCGCCTCTTATAATAAATGTCCCTTTTTTTGTTATACTTGGTATTGACCCTATCTTGAATCTGCCTAAAACAATACCGTTTTCCTTAATATTTAAATAAATTGATTTTGCAAGTGTTTTATTGGCAAGTCTATATTTAGTCTCACTTATAGAATCTGGAAATTCATACTCATCATTTAAATCTGTTACAAATTCTAAATTTGATGTCTCTTTAATTAATGACTCGTTTTGTAATTCCTGCAAAAAATGTTTTATCCAACTGTTAACTTTTTCATCAAATTCTTTAATGAATCTTTTATATGATTCAATATGGGGTGATTCAAAAGAAAAGGGACATTCTTTATCCATAGCAGTGCCTCTCTAAAAAATTTAAATGAACCTTTTTGTAATTATAATACTTTATTAAAAATTAATATTTAAGTCTATTAAACTTTAGCATTTTTTTCTTGAAATCATCAATTATAATTGCTAATATTAAAAATGAACAGCAAAGATACCTATTTTGGTTCCTTGAAAACTCCATGCAAGAGCTTACACAAAAAGGGTACAGGTATCAAAGAACTCGTTTTTAGTTAAAAACCTGTTCTTTGAAAATTTGGAAAAAGTAACCCGTAGGTTCTCGGCTGGCTTCTATCAAGGATTTATGGCCCATTCAGGGTAAAAAAAGGCAAAAAAATGCCAGAAATCGAAAAAATCAAAATAGGTTCTCGGAAATGCCCATTTAACATTGTGAAATTACAAGGTAATTTTCGGGTGCTGTTGAAAATGGCTTCCGATTCGGAAGGGTTACGACCCACTGGTGAACTGGATTCTATGATTATCTTAGCAAAAGTTGAAAATGGCTTCCGATTCGGAAGGGTTACGACATTCTGAACCATCCGATGTTATGCCACCGGCGGGTGTTGAAAATGGCTTCCGATTCGGAAGGGTTACGACAATTAGCCTCCCCTCCCCTATCAGGAAAAATAAAAAAGTTGAAAATGGCTTCCGATTCGGAAGGGTTACGACTTTTTTACAGTTGACGACGACACACCATTCTAAAGTTGAAAATGGCTTCCGATTCGGAAGGGTTACGACTTTGACTCCTTATAGATAATAATCTGCAGTTTAATCCTTGTTGAAAATGGCTTCCGATTCGGAAGGGTTACGACAATTTCGTTAAAATGATCATTTAATGCTCTACCAATTGTTGAAAATGGCTTCCGATTCGGAAGGGTTACGACATATAATTTAGACATTTCCTCGTTTTTAGGACGAGTTGAAAATGGCTTCCGATTCGGAAGGGTTACGACAAAAACCCGTTACCCGTTATGTGTGACGAGTGACGGGTTTTAAAACATTTGCCTGAAACCTTGAACCCTGAACCTTGAACTTTTTTTTGGC
>Ga0209204_1001744_pt1 | contig 19437 bp, 10 predicted proteins | sample AD_JPNMR2_MetaG_FD_184425 | JGI IMG/M metagenome (GOLD analysis project Ga0209204, IMG submission 184425) | Active sludge microbial communities of municipal wastewater-treating anaerobic digesters from Japan - AD_JPNMR2_MetaG (SPAdes) (version 2) | ecosystem: Engineered > Bioreactor > Anaerobic...
CTTGAAGAGTATGATGCGTTTTACAACTTCACTAGCGACGCCGGATTTGCCACTTTCGTCCCGGTAAGCGGCGAAAAAGAAGGCGACATTGTGAGGCTTTACAGTGAAAATGCTGTACTTACCCTCAAGATACAAGATGATGGTTTCTTGTTCGTATCTCACCAGCCGAAGGAAGATTAGCGACGACTGAATAATGATGGCGATTCAGATGATACGGTGTCTATTAATGAAGGAAGAGGTTAGGCAGTTTTCTCGGAGCGGCAGGAGCGAAATCTGCCGCTCTTTTTGAGCTAGGATCTAAAGACTACCTGACCGTCGCCATACCCATTTTCATATCTGAGAAGGGAAAATGGTTACTTGTTAGGAAAATACTATACAAAACTAAGGAGCTGCGATAAGGTTGGCATAATCGTGGTTCAGAACTGATTTTAGGAGGGCGTTCAAGTGATCGTCACTACCACACATTCTGTAGATGGTTATAGAGTAACAGACTATTTGGGCATAGTTGCCGGTGAAGTAGCTTTGGGGACCAGTTTTGTGAGGGACATGACTGCTGCCCTAGCAGATTTCTTCGGTGCCAGGACTGTGGCTTACGAGGAGAAACTGGTCCAATCTCGCGGATTATGTATAAAGGAAATGTGCGCAAGAGCTGAAAGACTCGGCGCCAACGCTGTAATTGGCGTGAAGCTGGATCACGAGATTCTTGCCAACGGGATGATGCTGGTGCTTTCAAGCGGTACTGCCGTTAGATTGGTTCCGGATACCGAAGAGCCCCATGCTGAATGACGGTGCTCCAAAGGGGCTGCACTGCACAAAAGCTATGCCCTTGATCCTAGAGAGGAGTTTTAGCTTATGACGAAGCAGCGCAACATACTAATTATGGAGATTCTTATATGCCTACTAATCCCTCTTGGGATAGCTGCTGTTTCTCACTACGTGTATGCTGATGTCTACAAATTAACGTTTCCAGTTTCCTTGCTGGTCTCCTGGGCTGTAATTACGATTATAAATTGGAAGAAAGAAGTTGACACCGAAAGGCCCCGTATTCGGTGGTTTACTGTAATACTCGTGGTTGGAGCGATTTCTGTATTCTTGCTCTTCCGACCCGCTCTCACCTACGAAGAAGGGAAGAATCTTTTGTCTTCAAACGGTTACGCAAACATATCCGAGCTAGAAGAAAAGAACATGCTATCTTTTACGCTAACTCGTACTAAGCTGATCGATTCAGCATATCTCTATATAGGAGAAAGAAATGGAACCAAATATTATTGCTTGGTTAGTCCATTGGACGGATGTATAGAGGTGTTTCCCGTAGGGGAAGGGAATTACATAGACGGGTATTTTGATCTGGTCAACTAGGGTTTCATGAATAGAGGCAAATCGATTTCTCAAGCAGATTAGGAGGAAGATAGATGCTATTTGATCTAATAAAAGAATATACTGAAATCCCTGGACCTGTTGGTCATGAAGAGTTGGTTGCCAAACGCTTGATTGAGGACTGGACTCCTTTGTGTCAAGAGGTCTGGCAGAATAAAATAGGTAATGTCATGGCAAAGGTGGGCGGAAAGGGTCCAAAACTTCTCATAACAGCTCACATGGACCAGATAAATCTCTTGGTAAGCAGCGTTGACGAAAATGGATTCTGCAGATTGACTCATGGAACCGGAGGCAGCGAGCCTAGTGTTAAGCCCAACGACACCTATCTCAACCAGCCTGTTTTGGTTAAGGGGAAAGATAAGTATTATCCCGGCCTGATAGGTATTGCCAGCGGTCATGTTAGGACTGCAGCACAGCGGGCCAAAGGAGAAGTAGGCTGGGATGATTTCTTCCTTGACCTTGGTTTGTGGAGCAAAGAAGAAGTTGAAGCTTTAGGCGTTCGGCCCGGCAGTCCAGTGATATTTGGCTCGGAGACAGTGCGCTTAGGGCATAACGTTATTGGAAAAGCGATGGATGATAGGGTCGGTCTGGCTATTATGACCATCCTGGCTCAAAAACTTCAGGATAAGGACTATGGGTATGAGCTTTACTATGCGGCTACTATAGAAGAGGAGGTAGGGCTTGGAGGTTCCATGAACGTTGTTTTCGAAGGAGACTTCGATTTGGCCATCGCTTTGGAAATTGGGCTTGTGGGCGACGTACCTACAGTCGATTTTAAGTACATGCCTACGAGGCTTGGCAAAGGCCCTATAATAGCTCACAAAGACGCGCGCATTCATTACAGCGAGTCTGTAGCTGAGAAGATAGAGGAAGCGGCGAAGCGGATCGGAAAACCAGTCCAGCACGCAGTATTTCATGGATTCGGTTCCGACGGAGACTCCCTCATTCGCATGGGAATACCCACCGCTCTTTTCACCTTCCCGACGAGATACACCCATGGCCCCTTCGAGATGATCAACGGAGACGACATCCTAGATATGTGCGACATCCTCATCGAGATGCTGGTCAACAGTTGAAGCAAGGGGGACGGCACTTTTTGCTTCAAAAAAGAAAAGAAGCAAAATGAGCAAAAGGGACGGAGGTTTTTGCTTCAAAAAGAGGTATTAAGATCGGTGGCAGAGAAAAGAATCTTAGGTTGGTAATCAGACGCTTATGTATGTAGCTCAAAAAGCGATTCATGGTTTTTCCGTCGAGGTGCGGTAGCGTAAAAAACCCCCACCCTCGACGAAAAGATTGTAGGCGTTCGGCTTTGTCAGGGATCCGACAAATGTGCAGGTAGATGCGGAAAAGGCAATGCTTAATGAAAGCACATTATGTGTATGATCAACTGTATTGTATATTCACATGTTACTATTAGCGCAGATAAAACGGTTTTAGCCTACCTATGAGGGATGGAAACATAGAGGTTTCATCACACACAACGAAGGCCGTGAGTTTTAGCCTACCTATGAGGGATGGAAACCCGTATACTTCGATGGCCACCGATATATCTCCTACCGTTTTAGCCTACCTATGAGGGATGGAAACACGGAAACAACCCCGTGCTGAAATGGTGTTTGACGAGTTTTAGCCTACCTATGAGGGATGGAAACATAAGCTTCAAACGTTCCCGGAGGAACGGGCCCGTGGTTTTAGCCTACCTATGAGGGATGGAAACAAGGCTCCCGGCGGGCCTATACGTGTGCCAGGGCACGTTTTAGCCTACCTATGAGGGATGGAAACAGGATGATGTGGTATGAACAAGTGGCGGAAGGTATTGGTTTTAGCCTACCTATGAGGGATGGAAACGGCATTCTGCACGGCCTGCGCTGTGGCGGGGCCGGGGTTTTAGCCTACCTATGAGGGATGGAAACCGCAGATGACAGCATTTATTATGAAGAGAGCACGAATGGTTTTAGCCTACCTATGAGGGATGGAAACAGAAAAAAGAGGCTGCCTTGAAAGCCGAAATTAACGGTTTTAGCCTACCTATGAGGGATGGAAACTATTGTGGGTTCAGGCAAGTCGCCCGACTTCGTAGAGTTTTAGCCTACCTATGAGGGATGGAAACAGAAGATACAAACAGGGAAAGCGGAAGTCAAGAAAAGTTTTAGCCTACCTATGAGGGATGGAAACAACTCCGCCGGCGCGGAATCGGCGGGTCTGATGCAGTTTTAGCCTACCTATGAGGGATGGAAACGCTATTATTGATACGGTAGACATCAGACAAGTGCATGCGTTTTAGCCTACCTATGAGGGATGGAAACCGTCAATGTCGATGCCGAAGGTCTTGCCTGCCAAAGTTTTAGCCTACCTATGAGGGATGGAAACAATACCAGGGAGAAGAAAAGCTGAGGCATAACAATACGTTTTAGCCTACCTATGAGGGATGGAAACACGTTGGGTAAGTTGCTTCTCCTTGCACGGCAGGGTTTTAGCCTACCTATGAGGGATGGAAACCAGGTCGTTTTTATAATAGTGCCTTCGCAGATGGTTTTAGCCTACCTATGAGGGATGGAAACCGGTTCGAGGACATGGAGAAGGCCGGTATTGTTCGCGTTTTAGCCTACCTATGAGGGATGGAAACACACCAAAGAATATCAATGATCCGAACGTGACATTGGTTTTAGCCTACCTATGAGGGATGGAAACCATTTACGGCGCTTGATCCGCGGCTATACGACACATGTTTTAGCCTACCTATGAGGGATGGAAACGATGAAATATTGCCCGAGTTGGCGGAGTTAATCTTGTTTTAGCCTACCTATGAGGGATGGAAACCGGCACCATCCAAGTAAAGGCCGATATTCCGACGAGTTTTAGCCTACCTATGAGGGATGGAAACATCAAAGAAAACGAAGAGGCCGAAAAGCGTCTCGCGTTTTAGCCTACCTATGAGGGATGGAAACTGGCCAGGACTCGGAATAAGACATTGCAACTCGTGCGGTTTTAGCCTACCTATGAGGGATGGAAACACCGGCAGCGGGAGAAGACCTTCTCGCAGAAGATGGGTTTTAGCCTACCTATGAGGGATGGAAACATTGCCTCCTTACTTCATTTCTCCCTGGGCCCCAGGTGTTTTAGCCTACCTATGAGGGATGGAAACAAGATCTCGCGGGCTTCATTAATAGTAAGCAGGCCGTTTTAGCCTACCTATGAGGGATGGAAACCCTCCATCTCCGCCTCCAGGCAGGCCGCTAAAAGCAGTTTTAGCCTACCTATGAGGGATGGAAACAGCGGCTTGCATCCGGCGCACCTCCATGCCCACCCGGTTTTAGCCTACCTATGAGGGATGGAAACTATGCTTCCGACCAGGGCGATCCTGGAACCTTTCTGGTTTTAGCCTACCTATGAGGGATGGAAACTGTTTCCGAACTATCAGCTCCACCACTTGATCGTCGTTTTAGCCTACCTATGAGGGATGGAAACTTTTTTCACTCATCTAGATAACCTCCTTTAGCGCGTTTTAGCCTACCTATGAGGGATGGAAACTTTTGAACAGTTCTATAATTGATATTGTAAATTTCGTTTTAGCCTACCTATGAGGGATGGAAACAGGTATGATGGTGCAGATATTTTCTACGGTTACGTCTGTTTTAGCCTACCTATGAGGGATGGAAACAACTACGAATAGTAGGTAACGTGGAGCAACGTTTAGTTTTAGCCTACCTATGAGGGATGGAAACTTGCATAATCGCTGTAAATGTCGTTCAAATTGCGGGGTTTTAGCCTACCTATGAGGGATGGAAACGTAGCATAGCCATCCGTGAACTGCAGGAGCTGCAGGTTTTAGCCTACCTATGAGGGATGGAAACTATAGATGCTCTATGCTTTCGGCTAAATATGCCACGTTTTAGCCTACCTATGAGGGATGGAAACATCACCCGGATTTTAATTATTATGGCGGAAGAGGGTTTTAGCCTACCTATGAGGGATGGAAACCGGTGGTCGGCAATGTAACTATCGAGTGGACGGAGGCCGTTTTAGCCTACCTATGAGGGATGGAAACAAGTCACCGGTTTCTGCAATTTGGTCAGTCTCAAATGTTTTAGCCTACCTATGAGGGATGGAAACGTAGCAAGAGGAACGCTGGTAGGCTCGCCAACTACGCGTTTTAGCCTACCTATGAGGGATGGAAACCTACAAAAAACACTTTCCCTTTCTTCTAAGCGGTAAGGTTTTAGCCTACCTATGAGGGATGGAAACTTGATATAATTCGATAATCAAGCTGGTATCAATGGTTTTAGCCTACCTATGAGGGATGGAAACCTCCTATACCGGCAAAGTTATTTTGAGAAGGCAAGTTTTAGCCTACCTATGAGGGATGGAAACAAGATCAGCCCAAGGGGCCAGCGGTACGTCTTCTAGTTTTAGCCTACCTATGAGGGATGGAAACTATGTCGTTGCGGAGAAAAGCCGGAGGAGGCAAAAGTTTTAGCCTACCTATGAGGGATGGAAACGCGTAGGATTTCAAGAAGTACGCCAGGTTCTCCGCGGTTTTAGCCTACCTATGAGGGATGGAAACACCAGCGTCATACCGGCGTCACCTCGCTGATGCCCGTTTTAGCCTACCTATGAGGGATGGAAACATAAGAAACTGGCTTGACCATGCTGGGCGACCGTGTTTTAGCCTACCTATGAGGGATGGAAACATGTTAACTGGGGAGCAACCGAATATCAGCTAGGAGTTTTAGCCTACCTATGAGGGATGGAAACTATGGGGTAAGGTCAAGTACTCCGAAAGTGTTCTTCGTTTTAGCCTACCTATGAGGGATGGAAACCATGCACACAAGGCTGAAACTGTGATAAAGCAGAACTGTTTTAGCCTACCTATGAGGGATGGAAACCCCCCTATCTCGGCAGACTCTGAATATACCAAATCAGTTTTAGCCTACCTATGAGGGATGGAAACAGCGGCATTCAGAAGCCATTGAAAATCTCGAAAGAGTTTTAGCCTACCTATGAGGGATGGAAACAGGCTCCGTTCAAGACGATAAAGAAGGCTATTGACAGTTTTAGCCTACCTATGAGGGATGGAAACCTTCCTCCCCGGCCCGTTCGGCGATGGTTAGTTCCTGTTTTAGCCTACCTATGAGGGATGGAAACTACTCATACGCTCATCTCCTGTGCTCAGGATAGCACAGTTTTAGCCTACCTATGAGGGATGGAAACTCAAGCTTGCCCAGGCCCAGGCTAACGTTATCATGGAGTTTTAGCCTACCTATGAGGGATGGAAACTGGGCAACGGCACTGATGTCGCTACTGACGGGCGCCGTTTTAGCCTACCTATGAGGGATGGAAACGGGGGCAGGATATATATCCGATGCAAGTTCTTGCACGGTTTTAGCCTACCTATGAGGGATGGAAACGATAGAGAAGTCCAGTCTCCGCTAGTCCCGGCACGGTTTTAGCCTACCTATGAGGGATGGAAACTCGACCAGCCGTTTTCAAATGGTTTGATGTATCCTGGTTTTAGCCTACCTATGAGGGATGGAAACTGATCGGCGAAGATTACGAAATCGTCGATGATAGCGAGTTTTAGCCTACCTATGAGGGATGGAAACGTTCCGGAACTTGATACTGGATACTCTCTAAAAAAGGTTTTAGCCTACCTATGAGGGATGGAAACCAGGCGCGAGCCCAGTCTTTCGTGACCCATTGGCTGGTTTTAGCCTACCTATGAGGGATGGAAACTGGCGAAATCAGATGGCTACCGCGGAGCTATATGGGGTTTTAGCCTACCTATGAGGGATGGAAACTACCATTACGGACTTACAAACCCTGGGTGTCCATCTTCAGGAGCCTGGTCACGCTTTATGGAAACTACCATTACGGACTTACAAACCCATTGCAGCATAAAGTTTTAGCCTACCTATGAGGGATGGAAACGAATTCTCAATAATTGAGAACAGGAAAGGAGGGCGCGTTTTAGCCTACCTATGAGGGATGGAAACAAGGCACAAGGATATTCTTCCGTGATGAATTGATGGTTTTAGCCTACCTATGAGGGATGGAAACATCTGGGGCCGCCCTAACCAACGAACCTTGCCGATAGTTTTAGCCTACCTATGAGGGATGGAAACCCTGCAACAACGCCAACAGGTAGATGTACAACTCGGTTTTAGCCTACCTATGAGGGATGGAAACTAGTGACCACAAACTACGCCGGAGACGAGCTGATAAGTTTTAGCCTACCTATGAGGGATGGAAACCAAGGTAGAGATGAACATAGTGCTGGATATGATGCAGTTTTAGCCTACCTATGAGGGATGGAAACTACGAGAAAGTACAACATCCGTGCCTCGACGATATCTGTTTTAGCCTACCTATGAGGGATGGAAACATCATCATGCTGCCCGTTCGGAAACGTCGTGCATTGTTTTAGCCTACCTATGAGGGATGGAAACCAGATATTGGAGCGGTGGCAAATGAAGGGGAATCCCCGTTTTAGCCTACCTATGAGGGATGGAAACCTCCGCCCTTGCTCCCTATGGGGAGCAGGATTATCTGTTTTAGCCTACCTATGAGGGATGGAAACACAAATTTAATGAGCTATTCCATAGCAGGAAGCAGGTTTTAGCCTACCTATGAGGGATGGAAACATAGCAGATAGAGAGACGACTAACTTACGCCCCTCGTTTTAGCCTACCTATGAGGGATGGAAACCTACGTGAACTTTATGGAGACGAAATAACAAGTAAGTTTTAGCCTACCTATGAGGGATGGAAACCTGGCAATTTTGGAAGCAAATACAAACTGGTAATTCCGTTTTAGCCTACCTATGAGGGATGGAAACGCCGAGCACGGGGTGCACCCCGCCTCGGAACCCAGTCCTCGTTTTAGCCTACCTATGAGGGATGGAAACGACGTAAGCGTAGAGTATGACGGAATATGCATCGAGTTTTAGCCTACCTATGAGGGATGGAAACGTCATCGAAGTCGATCCAGCACTTTGCGGCCAAACAGTTTTAGCCTACCTATGAGGGATGGAAACCGAAGTACACAACACCTTTTGAGCTTTTTACTTCGGTTTTAGCCTACCTATGAGGGATGGAAACATTGCTCGGTCTCGCTCTCGCTCAAGATGCGTATGGGTTTTAGCCTACCTATGAGGGATGGAAACGCGAATAATTATGAATTGATGAATAATCCCTGCTAGTTTTAGCCTACCTATGAGGGATGGAAACCTTCAAAAGCCACATCCCTTGCGTCTATCCAAAGAAGTTTTAGCCTACCTATGAGGGATGGAAACGACTCATCTTCTTATCCTCCTTTGCCGCCTCCATGGTTTTAGCCTACCTATGAGGGATGGAAACACGATTCTTGCGATTGTGTCCAGGGCTTGTTGTGAGGTTTTAGCCTACCTATGAGGGATGGAAACCAGGAAGAACTGGAAGCCAGCTGATTTATGTAGCAAGTTTTAGCCTACCTATGAGGGATGGAAACGCGAGTATTCGCTCAAAGATTCGATCATATCTTGGTTTTAGCCTACCTATGAGGGATGGAAACCTGAAATCAGTAGAAACAGTATTCGGGCTTATGTACACGTTTTAGCCTACCTATGAGGGATGGAAACCTGGAAATTTTGGAAGCAAATACAAACTGGTAATTCCGTTTTAGCCTACCTATGAGGGATGGAAACCATTTCCAGGACATGACAATGACCTGGACTATGCAAGTTTTAGCCTACCTATGAGGGATGGAAACTATCACCAAACAGGCAGAACAGGAAGTAGCAGCCAGAGTTTTAGCCTACCTATGAGGGATGGAAACGTAATTCCTTACATTATTGGAAGGGAAAGTATTTACAGTTTTAGCCTACCTATGAGGGATGGAAACGTCATCGAAGTCGATCCAACACTTTGCGGCCAAACAGTTTTAGCCTACCTATGAGGGATGGAAACTTGGCTTGGGTCTTGGGGGTGGTATGGGAGGGTTGGCGGTTTTAGCCTACCTATGAGGGATGGAAACATTGATGTTACTTGTTATTTCGTCGCCGTAAAGGTTTTAGCCTACCTATGAGGGATGGAAACATCAGCTCAGCCACATACTCCTCAATAGTATCTTCAGTTTTAGCCTACCTATGAGGGATGGAAACGATCTGCTGGATATGCTGTACCAACATGCACAAGTTTTAGCCTACCTATGAGGGATGGAAACCCGGCAAGGTGGGAACTAACGTGAAATACGGATACTGTTTTAGCCTACCTATGAGGGATGGAAACAGGTGGAGACGGAAGAAGCGCCGGCTCCGGGTGAAGGTTTTAGCCTACCTATGAGGGATGGAAACGTCGACTTGCGAAAGTATGAGCGTGACACGATAGTTGTTTTAGCCTACCTATGAGGGATGGAAACTGGGGATTGGACGATGGAGTGGAACGATGAAATCACGTTTTAGCCTACCTATGAGGGATGGAAACAATGCAGGGTAGTATTGGAAAGTCTTTCCATCTGTCGGTTTTAGCCTACCTATGAGGGATGGAAACTATAAATCTAGCCTCCCGGTGAGGGAGTAACCCCCGGTTTTAGCCTACCTATGAGGGATGGAAACACGTTCCCTCTCTCCTCTCCGAAGCCAATCGTGCAAGTTTTAGCCTACCTATGAGGGATGGAAACAAGGCGTACGGGTGAAGATTGATAAGAACAAGTTAATCCAGGTTTCAGCCTACCTATGAGGGATGGAAACATTTTAAGTAAGGAGGAGTAAGAGTGGGACTTCCCAAGTTTTAGCCTACCTATGAGGGATGGAAACCCGTGAGTTCTCTTGACTGAAGAATGGGAAAAGTGCGTAAATGCAGAAATCGCAGAACAAGAGGGGTCCGTTAGTAGAGGAGTTCCAGAATTCAAACAACTGAAGGAAGAAGCTATAAAAAAGCTGGGGACCAACAGCAAGCCGCTGGTTGCAATGTATATTGCAAAAAGCCTGACTGATGAAACTCCACCTTTTGTCCCGCCGACTGTAGAAGATGTAATAAAGAAAGCGGTGGAGGTAGAGTGGAAACGAAGTTGTCTTAGAGGAACTTAAGAATGATCCATTGACTGGTAGCTTGCAGGCGAAAACATCGTGAACGAGGAAGAAAAAGTAGTGAAAACTAGTTTAGAGTGTGGACAAAATACAGTTTTACGCGGATGGAGTGTTTGAAAATGTACGAAGTTAAGTTCAATATTGTAACTCCATTGTGGACTGGAGATAGCGAACGTAAAGGTGGCACAGTGAGGGAGACAGGGATTATTGGCAGTTTGAGATGGTGGTACGAGATTCTAGTGCGAGGCTTGGGGGGTACTGCGTGCGATCCTACAAATACCCTGTGCAATAACGATGCTTTTTGTGATGCGTGCAGTCTGTTTGGGTGCACAGGTCGCAGCAGGAAGTTTAAGCTTGAAGTGGTTATGCCTGAAGAAAAGAAAGGTGAATCTGATGATAAAACCAATGTTCTTGGGTTTATGCTAAAAGACGGTAGTGTAACTTTGAAGTTTGTACCTTTGAAAGAAATCGAAGGCGAAGAGTGGGTGCTTCTCAACGAGACAATAAAGTTGATAGCTAGGTATGGTGCATTAGGTGGGCGTACGGCACAAGGAAACGGTGTAATTAAATTGGTGGACAATGAGAATCATTTGGACAGACTTGCTTCTAAATACAATGCCTGTATACCAGCCTTTCTTCGACCTGCGAAGTCTTTTGACTATCTTCAAGGCAAAGAGTTTTATGATTTGCGTGATTTCGTTAGCTTGCTGTATGTGCTGGAATTTGATGAATCCATAGATATGTTAAGAGACAGCTTAGATATTAATAGTCATCTGTCCGTACTTTGGAATAGATACCATGTGTTACCGATTGCGCCAAACGTTCGGCGTGCACTTCGATCATCAACGATAAGCAAGGATCTATTTGGGGGGAAAGGAAGAGGGTCGCGAGTGTTTGTGTCTCACGGATATACAGATGAACATAGCGAGAATACAGTGCGATTTCGCATATTTGCATTTGTGAGAGGCAAGGAGGAAGATCGGAAGAAGTTTTGTCAAACGGTAGAATCCACGCTGCGAGATGGTCTGGGAGAATTTCTTATTAGAACCAGCAAAGGTAAAAAGGGGATTTCTGTAAAGGTAGAACCTTTTCAGACAGTATACGGTGAGCAAATAATAGCAAATATGAGGAAAGGAGGCGATAGGTAGAGATGGATTTTGTCTATGATAAATACTTGAACGATCTTTTCGGATCAGAAAACTTCGGAGAACCTCATTCTAAGGAACAACGGAAACAGGACAAGAACAAACAAGGCGAATCTACAAAGGGTGGTAAAAACCGACAGGGGAAAGATGGCACAAAACATTGGCTAGAGGAGGAATATTTACCGCGTCTGCAGTGTTCGAAACCCAAGTACACTTTATCCTCAGAAACGCTAAAAACATTCTGTCCAGAGAATGTAGATGAATCTCGATTATGTGAATTGTTCCCTCCCGGTTCAGTTTTTGTAAAACTAAATTTTGAACTTGACAAACCATATACAAGTAAATCCGACAAAGCACTTTGTGTAACTGAAGTTACACAAAAAAGGAAAGGCTATAAGTTCGTTGACAATCCTATTGTTAGGGACACACTGACAGATTGTCCCATGGTAAGGCCTTCTACTTGGAAAGGTAATCTTAGATTTGCTGCGCAAAAGGTGATAGAAGAAGATCTAGGTGCAGATACAGTCAATCAACAGATGATTGTAAATAGGCTCTTTGGGTCCGAAAGCATACGTGGAAGGTTATACTTTTTCCCAACGTTTTTTCCTAACTCAACCGAACAATACGTAATTACACCTTTGTCTCGGGAAACTAGGACTCCTAAAAGAGGCCCCATACCGATAGAAATAGTTCCTCCTGGCACAAAAGGCACATTGTATCTATTGTACTTTCCCTATCCTAAGGGCCACGATTATACAGAAAAACAAGTAGTTGAGGATATAGAGTTTTTGGCAAAAGCAGTCAAAGAAATGCTCTACACGTATGGTTTTTCAGCTAAAAAGACGTCAGGTTTTGGCACTGCAAAAAAGCTACCTTTAGATAACGGATGCAGAATAATTCCAGACAAATACCATGATTGTTTCCGCATTTTGTGGGGCACTGACTCCGACGACGGGAGGAGAGAAGAGGCGTGAACAACTCAAAACAAATAAACCTTGCTGCTGTAAAGAGTCACAAGGATAATCTTCTTTTAGCCGAGATTGCGGCCCTTCTCCATGATATAGGCAAGTGCAGAGGAGACTTTGTGAGGCAACAATCCAAAGATCGAAAGCCGGCGGTTCCTGGTCATAATGAGATTGACAAATTCCTTCCAGAGGAGATTATTACGCTATTTCGTCACTGTACGTTTAAAATTACTCCTACAGAGCCTACTATAGGACTTTATGAACTAATAACAGAACATCATGGTAATTCAGACTCGCATTTAGTGCAGTTATTGCGCCAATGTGATCGTCTTGACTCCGCTGATGACAAAGGCATCGTCCGTAGAAAACAGTTGGCGAATGATACAGTTATTAGCAGCCCCTTTGGATTCCCAAAGGAGAAGATCGATTTGGATTGTCTCGACTGCCGGTTTCGAGATTTGCAGAAAAACTTGATTCGAGATTTAAGGGAATATAAGTGTATTAGAGAGTGTGCCAATGGCGATAGTGATAAACTCCTGGAAGAACTGAGAGATAAAATAATCGAAGATATACGCTTACCATATTCACATGCTCTGGGTGAAACTAGAATTCCAGCTAATGACGTTACGCTCTGGGACCATTCATATTCTACGGCATCCCTCTATAAGTCTTTATTGTGCCAGGATTTTATTAGCGGCCCTGTTAAGCCAGAAAATTCAAATTGGAGATTGTGTGGCATCTTTTGGGATGGCATCGGCTTTATAGAAAACAGCTTTAAAATCGCTGATATTGAGGCGCGAAAGCAGATCATAGAAGAAATGCAAAGGCTTCTTAGGTACGAATTTGAAGTAGAATACCCTATCGGTAACGCTATCTACCGCGATTTAAATGGTGTGATCTTCACCTTCCCTGGGCTTGAAGATGAAGAAGCGATCCAATTGGCGATGGATTGTTGCGAAAAGAGCTGGGAAATAGTAATGGCAACAAGTGGACAGGAAGTGTTCCCGTATTTCATCCTCAGCTCTGGTAGCCGCCGTGTAGCCAAAGTTATCGGTGAAATGCTGGATACTGCAGGCGAGCAAAGGACTATTCCAAAGTCGAGTCCTTTCCTAATTGCATGTGGCAGGGAAAAGCAACTTGATGTTCAGTTGCGCCGAATACTGCCTCAAAATGAAGAGAAGAAGGATTACGATGTATGTCCAGTGTGCAAGATAAGGGCTAAAAGAACTCGCGAGGATGCGTGCAAAGTGTGTGGAGAAAGACGAGCAGGCCGTCTGAATAGTTGGCGTAAAGGTGATAGAAGGAACACCATCTGGATTGGTGAAACGGCAGATGTGAACAATCGCGTAGCTCTTCTAACTCTAAGGCTTGGCCTTTCCGACTGGCTAAACGGCACTTTAGTCAGCACGATTTACTCGCAGACGTTTGAAGATTGGTTTAACAAGTCAAACATGCATGAGTTAGTTAAGGAAAATTGGCTTCCAAAGCTCAAATTGAACAATGAAATACAGCGAGTAAAGAATGCCATTAAAAATCTGGAGAACGAAAAAGCTGAAAACCGGGGCAACTCTCTAGTTATAGATGACAATATCGCGCGCAAGAATAAAGAAAAAGAGGAATTGGACGCTGAATTAGATCGAGAGTCTAAGCAGTTTAGTGAGATTATCAAGCCCGATAAAGCCCTCGCCTTGGAGATCCTGAAGCAAGTAAAGGAAATGATAACGTACAAGGATAAATATCAGCGTAATTCAATTGATCTTATGAAAACTTTCTATGAAGAGAAGATACCCTTGGGTGAAGAGTGGGACCGCATGAAAGACATGATCGACAATCCCACTCCAGAAACAGTGCTTTCTGCCTTGTTTACACAGAACCCATCACCTGCAAGATTACAGAGGATCTGGAAAGAAGCAGAGGAGTTTTGGGATATAACCCATCGAGAATTGGTAACACAATTGGGCGAATGGGATAGGCTCAGGTTTGAATTGGATAGTTCTAAACTGCCTATAGATATACAGAATAATCGTACATATGTTCTTCAGTTCTTAGAATTGGAGCCGAATACTTTAGAAGTCTTAAGTATGGGCGATTCTAATGACGGCAGTTGGGTAGAATTTTTGACCATCGAATCTCTAGACAAGTTCAAATTCAACGAAGACAAAGGCGTTTCTGCAGTAAAAAAAGCAATCCAAGAGGGAACTTGCTGCAAAATCGCAGATGAAGACTCAGCACTTGCGCGAGTTGAGGACGTATCGAGCAAGTTAGTCGTTAGAAGTGAACCCATATCCGAGAAATGTAGTCCTATCATTGAGGTAGTAAGAACCCCCATGCTTTTTCAAATAATAGTTCCTGCAAATGAGTCAGTGGCCGTGCTCAATACCATAACTAACATGTATAACGCTCGTTTTGCCAGGGTTATGGGAAAGTTGCCCTTGAATGCTGGGCTATTGGTAGCAAATCGAAAGTTTCCGTTATACCTACTTTTAGAGACTGGAAGGAGAATGCTAAGTTCGACGGAGTTTCAAGAACAGGTGCCCATAGACCCTTGGTGGGATATTACCAAAAATCGAAATGATGAGTTCTATGGCTATTATCCAACGACAAAGATTAAGGAAAACACTTCCTCTTACACCTTAGACGAACTCGATCATTTATCCAAAGAGAAACCTTTCTTTTTGTATCCAGGGTACTTTGATTTCAATCTAATTGAAGGCAACGAAGATCGCCACGTTATCGCATACAAAGATAAGAAAAGGATAGACGAACGATACCGGGTACTAAGCAGTAGGCCCTACTACTTTTATCAATACGTTCAAATGGTCGATTTATGGGAGATACTTACGAACAATATTTCTACGAGCCAGATTCATTTTATAGATGAAGCGCTTAGAGAAAAGAGATGGCAGTGGCGTTCTGTGGAAGATGCTCAGAAAGAAGACGTCTTTTACAAATACGCCTGTTCAGTCATACTAGATGCCTTTGGAGGGCGATGGGACAACTTGTCCGAAGAGACCCAGGGTTTCATTCTAAACTCAATAAAAAATAATCGTCTTTTGGATACTATCGATTTATTTAAACATGTAACGAAGATCGAGGAGGTATTTTGATGATTGCACGTAAATATTTTTGCCTCTGCTTGGATCCTGTGCATATAGGTAGCGGGGGATACAGATTAGGCGCAGTAGACAACACTATAGTCCGGGAACCGGCGACCGGCGTACCGAAGATTCCAGGTACATCCCTAGCAGGAGCTATCCGCGCGTATGCCACCTATTATTTGAAACATACTTCTAGTGGCAACGCAGCAAAGACAGGTGAAGACGGTGAAACGGCGGATTCAAAGATAAACCGGTATTTTGGTACCACAGAAATGCAAGGCATGGTAAGGATATATGATGCTCAAATCCTATTGTTCCCTGTGCCTTCTTCTAATGGCACGATTTGGGTAACTACACATCGGCTTTTAAGTGAATGGGTTAACCCCAAGGACGTACCTTGGCAAGACTCAAAAAAAGTTAACGAGGAGTATGCATACATCGCGGGATGGAGCGGTGATGAGCGTAAACAATATGTGGATTTAGGCTGGGTACTGTTGAAAGTTGACAACGAAGGTAAAGGGATTTCCCAACCTGATGAAAAGAAAGAACTTGTAGAGTTTTTGACTTCACGTGGGCTTGGTTTTGTAGATAAAGTGGTATGCGTTTCAGAAAGGATGTTTTCCAATCTTGTAAACGATAACCTTGAAGTGAGGACATCGGTAAAAATAGATCCTGAGACTGGTGCTTCTAAAGAAAAGGCCCTCTTTACTTATGAAGCCATACCTAGAGGTACTGTGCTTGCATTTGAGTTCACAATCGATTCTAACGATCAAAATGAATGCAAAGGAGCTTTGCAGGCGATAGAGGGATCCTTTAAATACTTAGAGCTTCTTGGGGTTGGAGGAATGAGCACCCGTGGATTTGGGCGCGTCAGAATCGCTCGCATCAGTAAATCGAACGGATCGAAGGAGGCCTCACAAAATGATTAACCTGGATTACTATTGCATGGAACACGGGCAAAAACTAGCCGATATTTGCGATGAGATTGACCTGAGGAAGTCTCTAGGCATACTAAAAGAAGATGGGGTCTATGCCATGTTTCTATGGCTGGAATACACCTGTCGCGACAATATGCGCACGAATAGCTTTTTAAATTTCCTTTTAAATTTCCTTAATGAAGATTCTATAAAACCACTTTTTTTGAACGACGATAAATATTTCAGAAAGCCATTTGACCAGTTCTGCAAAGATCTTCGAGACGTCGCCAAAGATATAGATAAGGTTTTTCTTATGAAAAGGCTTTTAGAAAGAACTCTAACCTATGCACTCTACCATCGCAAGATCGCAAGTAAAGACGGGGTGAGTTAAGGTGGCTTCTCAAGGATGGACAAAACTCGATGCAACTTTCGAACTAAAAAGCCCTTTACATATAGGTTATATGACCAGCGGTGGATCGGTAGTTGCACGTACTAGACCATATGTTCCTGGGAAAAGGTTTTGGGGTGCTGTTACCAAAGAAGCAACTGAGCGTCTGTTTCGGGCGCCTACCGGGAAGGAGTACAAAGCCGTTGGAGATGCGATAAAAGAGAATTTCAGGTTTTCCTACTTTTTCATTTCCGAAGAAGACGAGGTGTATTATCCCAATTATGCCAGCGGAGGGCTGGTATATGGCCTCGAAAAGAGCATATCTAAGGAAGAGTTTGAGCACAGATTCATAGAAAGTAGAGTATTGACGGCTGTGGATCCATCTACAGGGACTGCAGTTTTCGGTTCGCTTCATGAAGTGGAATACATAAAGAACCGTCATCAAGATAGCACGGGTAGAATCATAGATACTCAGATTACAGGCTCTATTTGGTTGAAAAAAGGAACTGCTCTTCCGTGCCAAGACGGCAATGCCCTCCTTGAGGTAAGGGATGATGGCATATTTGCAAAAGGAGAATTGAATTTATTAGAAGGCTTATGCATAGGTGGAGAACAAAAATATGGGTTTGGCAGAACGATCATATTGGGCGTAAAGGAAGCTCAACCCGGTTATGTATATAAAGAAGACCTGAACGGGGAAGAAGTAACAGTACGGATACCCTTTGGGCAACCTGCATTTTCCCATGTAAAGTGCGCTTCGGCAGAAGGCGGTGACGGTAAGCCGCGTTTTGCCTTCAAAGGAGACATAGACTTTATTAGCGGAAGGGAGTACGGTTCGCGCGGAAAACGGTTTGAAAGGCCCGGAGAAGTTGTAGTCGCGCCTAATTATTTTTTCGCTCCTGGTACTCGGTTCTTCAGTTTGGAGGAGATAAACCAGGCTAAGGAACTATGTTTTGAAATCAAATATGACGGTACTATAGAGTATGTTGGGATAGATTCCGGTGATATGCATTTTGCGTGATAGAAAGACTTGAACCTTAGATTGGAAATCAGCCAACGCTGTGCGAGTTGAAGCCGATGAATTGGGGTAGGCAGGTTCATTGTCTTTACGCTACATATGGTCAAAAGCAAGCCGTTCTAGTTCGGAATGCATTTAAGGCGTGGAGTTTTTGGCGAGTAAAAACGCTGGGGCAAGCCAGTACTAGTGGTGTTTCCCAAGGCAGACGTTTTTTGAACTGCATTTCTTCGAGCCAACAAGGCGAGCCCCAAGCTGATTAAGTCCATGTCCTTGTGTAATCCTACCCTCGGCTAGATACATTTCTAAAAGATCCTCGTTAGCTTGTGTGTTTGTCCAGAAATCTGACTTTCACGCCAGGCAGAGTATTCTTCGATATCAAAGCATCTCCTGCCTGTGGTCCATTTTTCGTCCTTTAGGCTGTTTGGTGTGGCATCTTTTCCATGTAACTCCTGAAAAATACTGCATAATTGCTCTTACCAGGTCTCTATGGTCGTAAGACGTGACGATGTCTATGCCATGCAAACTTATATTTTTAAGCCTGCTCAAGAATTCACTGCAACCAGCTTCCGATTCTGTATCACACCATCATGCTTAATACTTCACGGTAACTGTCCGCATTGATCTCTACTGCTTACGCAATTGGGTGGATCAAACTTAGTAATTTACACACAAATATGGACTTGATCAATTGAAGGCGACAAAGAAATAATAACAAACTTAAAATCCAACAGACCATTCCTGGAAAAGTTGGGCACATCTGGAGGCTGCTTATCTTGGACGCTCCTTATATCAATCAGCATTGTTTGCGTGGCACTAGGTATAATACTGAACTAGTTATGTGGACGACACAATCTTTCAGGACGTTACTCCCAGATACCGTGTTGTTTCTCTCGGAGGTATGAGCAACACTTTGAAACCAAAAGAGATGAACTGATACAATGAAGCCGTTGAAACCAAACACGACGAAACTATAGAATACGTCGGGATGAAACTTTTCCCAAACTGGCACCAAAGATTGGAGCTTTCAAAATGCACCACATTTCAGGATTACCCAGGGCTCAATTAGGCCTGTGGCCTACACCCATACACAAACTAGATAGACTGGGTGAAGACATCGGCCACCCTAATCTTTACATAAAGCGAGACGATCTATCCGGATTAGGTCTCGGAGGCAACAAAACTCGCAGTCTTGAGTTCCTCTTAGGTGACGCTCTAGACAAAGGAGCCGACGTTATAATCACCGCAGGAGGAGTTCAATCCAACCTATGCGCCCTAACAGCCGCCGCGTGCTGCAAGATCGGCGTAGATTGTATCTTAGTTCACAACGATAAAGAGCCATCTCTGCTCCAAGGGAACATGCTTCTTAATCACCTTTTCGGTGCACGTTCGGTTTTCATAGGCAAAACTGACGAAAAGGCAAGGACCTTCCAGATGGAGCAAATTGCCCAAGAACTAAAGAACCAAG
>Ga0209204_1001746_pt1 | contig 19422 bp, 17 predicted proteins | sample AD_JPNMR2_MetaG_FD_184425 | JGI IMG/M metagenome (GOLD analysis project Ga0209204, IMG submission 184425) | Active sludge microbial communities of municipal wastewater-treating anaerobic digesters from Japan - AD_JPNMR2_MetaG (SPAdes) (version 2) | ecosystem: Engineered > Bioreactor > Anaerobic...
AATGGCCGGCTCCGGCTCCGGCGGCTCCGGCTCCGTCCCCGGGCAGGGCACCCCCCTTGCTGCAGCATTGACCCCCCGGGGGGGAGGAACGGGGGGAGGGGGATTCGCGGCGGAGTCCCACCCCCGTCTTACAGACGTTGAGTTTGAAGATACTGGAGGTACGGCATCGTGAATCCAAATAAACGTATTAGGATGGGATGTAGTGGTTGATTTGTGTGTGGGGTATATTGGGGTAGGGGTCTTAGGGAGAAAATGGATTGTGGGGCGTTTTGGTGGGTTTTAGGGGGGTATTTTTTTAGGGGTTTGCCTTGGACTGACCGATTGGCGGTCCGGCAAATTGACAAGTTACTTAGGAGACCCAAACATATGGAACATGGGAATGGGATTGACAGTCGTGTAGTTCGTGGGTTAGGTGCTGTGAATTGTTTGAGTTGGGCGATGTTAGGGGGTTTTTTTATTCGTCCTGGGGAGCGGTTTAGTTTAGCGGGTACTCCGTACTTATTGGATTTAGTTCATCGTGGAGCTCGGGAGGTAGTGATAAAGAAGGGCAGTCAGGTACGGATAACGACGACGAAGTTTTTGGAATGTGTTCATGGGTGTATATTTGGCCGATTTCGGCAGAATGTGCTGTATATGATGCCTACGGCGCGGCAGGTGGAGGCGTTAAGTCGGATAAGTTTTGACCCGATATTGGAGTTGAATGATGGGATACGGCGGTACTTAGAGACGAACACGGCGTATTTGAAGACGTTTCGTGGTCGGAGTATTTATTTTGTTGGGGCTGTTCCGCAGAAGGTAGGCGGGACGAAGGACAGTGTGAGTTTGCGGTCGATACCGTGTGATTTGGTGATACGGGACGAGGTGGACTTGATGGATGAGGGGATGGTGGAGTTGAGTCGGCAGCGGCTTCGGGACAGTGAGTTGAAATTGGAGTGGTCGTTTGGCTCTCCGACGTATCCGGGGTATGGGGTGGACAAGTTATGGCAGTCGAGCACGCAGAATCATTGGGAGATAAAGTGTTCGTCTTGCGGGCATTATACGTGTTTAGGGAGGGATTTCCCGCGTTCTGTGGGGGTGATAGACGGTCGTTGGGAGCGGATTTGTGTCAAATGCGGCAAGAGGATAGACGTGAAGGATGGGCAATGGGTTCCTGCCTTTCCAGACCGGTCGATAGATGGGTTTTGGGTGGATGGTCTGATGAGTCCCCGGGCGGATTTAGGGCAGGATATGGCTCGTCTGGAGCGGATGGAGATGGAATCGAACCGGTATGGCCGGTCGGAGTTTCTCCGGTCTGTGTTGGGGATTGCTTCTTTGGAGGCGGATTATCGGCTGGTGGAGGAGGATATTCTTTCGTGCTGTCAGTTGGAACCGAGGTGGTCATCGTATGAGGGCCCGTCAGCGATGGGGATAGACGTAGGGAATCGGCTTCATTATGTGATTGGGATTCGCGTTTCCGGCCAGACGTGGAAGGTGTTGACGGCTGGGGAGGAGGACAGTTTTGACGGGCTTTTGCTTCTGATTCACCGGTTTGGCGTCCGGTCTTTGGTGATAGATGCCCAGCCGGACATTCACGCCAGCAGGGATTTTCTCCGCCGGCTGTCCGGCAAAGGGGTTCGCGGGTATCGGTGTTATTATTCGGAGTTGATGCCTTCGGAGGTAGAGACGGACGAATTGGAAGGGCGTATCAAATGCAACCGCAATGAGTGGTGCGACCGTGTCTATTCGCTGGTAAAAGACCGCCAGATACAGTTTCCTGCGGCGGCGTCTCTTCCGTCTGATTTCCCGTCTCAGCTGACGCAAACGGCGCGGACGATGGTGGAAAATGAGCAGACGGGCGTTAAAAAACCCCGCTGGGTGAAACTGGGAGACGACCATTATTTCCACGCCTTGCTTTATTTTTTGCTTGCAGGGCGCTGGCTGAATGTTTCTATTATGGACAGAGAACAAAAGAAGCGCACGCCGGCATCGGCGGCGTGCAGGTATTTGATAAGGGGATAGAACTATGAGCAGCCTGTTTGGTTCTGCCAAAATGAAGAGGCCGAAGATGCAGGAAACGACAGACATTCAGCAGATCGTCGAGGACAAAGAGGAGAGAAAAAAACAGGAGCGTCGTCGGGTTCCGAAAGGGCGTTCGGAAAACATTCTGTACGGGATACAATCCGTGCTGAAGAAACGTCTGGGTGAATAAAATGGACCTGAAGAAACTGTATGAAAAATATCTGGACCGGCGTTCTGCTCGGGAGCCGTGGAATCTGCTTTTGGAAGAGGTAGCCCGCTACTGCTGGCCGAATGCGGCGAATTTTCTGGTTCGGGAGACGACGGATTCGGCTTCTGGGGGGAATGCCCAGACGCCGGTAGTGGCTACGGAGATAGCGGATGCAACGGCGATTCAGGCGTCTATCCGGATGGCCGCGGGGATAATTTCCTACCTGACTCCCTATGGGATACGCTGGTTTGATTTCCGCGTTTCTGAGGAAAAATACAACCGCGATTTGGCCCTTCAGAAGGAACTGTCTCTCCAGACGCAGGACGTTCACGCAGCCCTTTGGCGAAGCAATTTCCAGCGGGAAATGTTCACGGCCTGCAGACAACTGGCCGTCTTCGGTACGGCGGTAATCTCCGTCGAACGCTCCGGGAATGAACTTGTTTTCAGAACATATCCTATCCAAAGTGTCTATTTTGAGGAAAATTCCCGGGGTCAGATTGACACGGTTTACCGTCGGATTGAGTACAACTGGCGAACGTTCCGGCAGGAGTTTCCGGAGGCGGAGTTGCCGAGAAATGTCGAAAAGATGCTGGAGGAAATGGACACCTTTGAGTGTATCCACGCTGTATTTCCGAACGAAGAGTATAACCCGGAGAAACTGGATTCGTGGGCGTACAAGTCGGTTTATTTCCTTCCAATCGGCAAGATGTTTGTTGTCCGGGAGAGCGGCTTCAGTTCGCTGCCTTACAAAATCGGGCGGTTTGAGAGGGCTCCCGGGGAACTGATGGGCCGGTCTCCTGCGATAGAACTGCTTCCGGATATTAAAATGCTCAATCAGATGAGACGGATTTATATTCAGTATTCAGACCTGAATACGCTTCCGCCTCTGATTGTTGAAGAAGGGACGCTTCTGAACAATCCGATGATTGCCCCGGGGGCGATTTTGGTAAAGATGCCCGGCTCTCCGGATCCTGTACCGTTGCGGACGGGGTCGAATATTGTGTTGACGGATTCGATGATTCAGGCGGAGCGGCAGCGTGTTTTGGAAGGGTTTTATTATGACCTGTTTCAGGCGCTGGCGGACTACCGCAATATGACGGCCTATGAAGTTTCTCAGCGGATGGAGGAGAAACTGGTGATGCTTTCCCCGCTGATTTTGGGGGTCCAGAAAGAGATGCTGGACCCGCTGATTCTTCGGGCAAGAGAGTTGATATACGAAACCCAGCCGGAGCGTCTGTTGCGGTTAGGCGGCAGGAAGGTGGAAATTGTCTATCATGGCCGTCTGGCGATGGCGATGAGTGCTTCTCAGGTGCGTGCGATTGACGTCTGGCTGAACAAATGGGTTCCGTATCAGCAATTCTATCCGGTTCTGGACGTGCTGAATCTGGACGAGGCGGCGATTCAGTCAGCCATACACGGCGGTGTTCCTGCGGAATTAGTCCGGATGCCTGATGAAATTGAACAGATGCGGCAGGAGCGGACGGAAAAAGAAAACAAGATGATGGAAATGCAGATGCTCCAGCAGGGTGCACAGGCCGTCAAAGACTTGTCTCCCGTTCTGGACAAGGAGGAAAATCTATGAACATTGAGATTCATAACGAATCTGTGAAGAAAGCGCGTGCATATCAGCAGATTTTCAATACCGATGAGGGGAAACTGGTTCTGGATGACCTGGAAAAGTTCACGGGATTTAAGATTCCTGCCTCTGATGGCGGGAATCTCAATGCTTTAGGTCTTGCTTATCGTGCCGGAAAACGGGATGTTTATATTCGAATCAAGCAGTTTTTAGAGATGGAGATTGGTTATGAGTGATGCTGAACCGATTCAGCAGAAAAATTCACCGGATGGGAGCGTTCTGGAAGGCAAAAAAGCCGCGTCTGCACAGCCGGAATCACCGGATGCAGGGCAAAAGTTGGCTTCTTGGGTGCTTTCCAATGGCGGATTGGACGCAGAAAAGGCCCCCGAGGAGTATAAATCCATCCTTACAGCCAAAAAATGGGGAAAAGTGGAGGATGTATTGAAGGGGTACAAGGAACTGGAGTCCTTTGTCGGCCAGAAAGTGCTCAAACAGTTTCCGGATATTCAGTTGACTGAGGAACTGGAGCAGAAAATTTACGAAAAACTGGGTGTTCCGTCCAGTCCGGACGCGTATGAGTTTACTCCGCCGGAAAAACCGCCTGTTGAGATTGACGAAAACCTTGTATCGGAGTTCAAGAGGTTCGCGCATGGACTGAAATTGACCCCAAAGCAGTTTCAGGAACTGATAAACTTTCAGTTAGAGGTTGCCGAAGCGGCTCAGGAGGCGATGCAGGAGCAGCTGGAAGAACAGCGCGAATCTGCGGCAAAGGAATTGAAGGCGAAATGGAAGTCTGAGTACGAGGAAAACTTCAAGCGAGCCAAGCAGACGGCGGAGAAATTTGGGATTTTGCCGGTTCTTGAGGAGGTTGGTCTTGCGGACCATCCGAAAGTCATTGATATGCTGTTTACGATGAGCAGCCGTCTGTCGGAAGACAAAATCCAGACGGGTTCCGGCACGGCGCCGGCCAAAGAGCAGACGCTGTATGAGCAGTTGTCTGAACTGTTCAATTCGGAGGCGTACAAGAATAAACTGCATCCGGAGCACAAAAAAGCCGTAGAAAAATACTTGACCTTAATTAGGGAAAGTGGAAAATAATAAAATGTCCTGAATAAGATTGGGACAAGGAAGCAGCGCCCCCCAACGATTCGGACGCCTTGCCTGCCCTGTTGGGAGAACAGGCCGAAAGAGAAAGAAGCAGTAATGGTAAGGAGTTCGAACGATGACAACCTATTACGAAAACACGTCTCTGGCGAAAATCAACGAGGCGTTTTACGCGTCTTGGGATGCAACCCTTCGAGAAGTCCTTCAAGAGACCAAGGATGTCTACGCTGGTCATGTAGAAGTTGACCAGATGGAAGGCGAATTCAAGGCGTATCGGTGGATTGGAAAGATTGACCTGGTTGAGCAGAGAGTCCGCGGTGAGGACGTTCCTGCGGAAGACCCTGAGTTCCCGACCCGCTGGGTGTATTCGCGGAAGTTCTACAAGAGGGTTCTGTTTGACACCTTTGACGAAATCGCGATGAATATCTCTGCTCAGTCGCCGTTTATGAAGGCGATGGCCAAAGGGGTTGTTCGTCTGAAGAATGATGTGATTCACGGGGCCTTTTTCGCTGATGTAGTCGGCGGGAAGAACCGGACGAACACATACTCTCTGAAGGCGGACACGTTCTCCATTACGGGCGGCGGGCGGTACATTCCGCATGATACGACCAACTCGTTTGCCAAAGGCGGCACGTCCAGCGGATTGACGACGGAGAAACTCATTTTGGCTCGGCAGGCTCTGACTACGATGCACAATGACCCCAACCAGGTCTTCAATCTGGTCTGCTCGCCGAAGCAGGTTTCGGACCTTCTGCGGGAGGCCAAGGAGAAAGAGCATTCTCTTCAGATGATTTCGGACATGAAGACTGGAGAGATGTTTACTTATCTTGGCTTTAACTTCCTGATTGACCACAATGTGTCGCTGGAGGTAAAAGGAGATTTGGACAAGGACAAGGACATTTATCGGTGTGTTGCATTCCCCAATGATGCCGTTCTCTACGTCTCCAATCCGAAACCAATCTTCCGAGTTGACTTCAACACGGACAAGGCGATGTGGCAGATTCTGGTAGCGGCTTACATGGGTGCCATCCGGACCGATGAGTCCAAGGTGGTTGTGATTGAATGTGCGTAATCTGAAAGTTGAAAGGGAATAAAGATGGCCGTGGAAACATATACAAGCAGCTTGCGGAACCTTGAATTGTCAAGTCGTGTCGGGAACATGGCGGACAATCGATATGCCCGCGGGAATGTTTACTGCATGACGGATGTCTGCTATGCCGAGGACGGCGGAGATGCAGGCAGCACGTTGGTGTTCGGGTCTTTGCCCAAGGGGGCCGTTCCTCTCTACGCGATAGTCTATCCGGTTAACGTGATTGGTATTCCGGCGGCGACGACGAACGCGGTGACGGGCTCCCTTGGTGTTTCGGGAGATGCGGACCTGTTTGGCGCGGTTGGATCGCTGAAATCTACAACGCCTCAGGTGGTTGTCCCGAAACCGGACGGAACCGTTTATACAGGTGTCAACAGCATTGCGTTGCAGGAAGAGAGCAGTGTTGTATTGACAACTGCTTCGGCGGCTCTTGCCGTAGGGGAAGGCGTTGCCGTAAAAATCTTCTTTACGTACGTATAATGCTCCGATGGGCTGGCGGGCGGCGGGTCTGACGGCCTGCCGCCCCAAGCCTGATTGGCAAGGGTAGATTATGGCTATACCGTCCGACTCATTTGAGGTCTGCAACGAAGCACTTCAGTACCTTGGCGCAGCGAAGATAACGGCGGCATCGACTGCCAAACAGGAGTATATTCTTTGTGAACAATTTTTGACGCCCGCCATACGGGAAACCCTGGCTGAATACAACTGGACGGAAGCTATCAAGCGTGTGTATTTGGTATCTGCGGGGATTGATATTTTTGGGGAGAAACATACCTATCAGATTCCTCAGGACTTTATTCGTCTTGTTTCGGTCGGGGAAGAGGAAAATACTAACAACTGGACTCTGGAGGGCCAATACATTTTGACGGATGCCGGAAGCACAGCGCCGGGATATTCACAAGGGATGGAATACCGTTCTGGGCAGTATTTGACTTATGAAGACTCTCTCTACAGTGTCTTGACGGCCTTTACGGCGTCTGGTGAGTTCAGCAATGATGTGTCCTATTTGTCTGAGGTTGGGAGTTCGGATACACCGATTCTTCCGATTCGGTATGTCTATTACCTGTCTTCGCCTGCTTCCTGGTCTGTTCCTCTCCGGTCGGCGGTGGTCCTGAAACTGGCGTGCAAACTGAGCGTTCCGCTGGCGAACAATCCGAAGGTTCGCTATGACCTTATGCAGGAATATGAGTCTATCGTGATGCGGAAATCGAGGTCTATTCAGTCTCAGCAGAAGCAGAAGCGTTATTCGTTCTATAGTTCCACGTGGCATTCGCGGTATTTATGAGGGAACAAGTATGATTATTCAGACTTATATCAGTTCGTATCAGCGGCTTGGATATCTGGAAGATATCTCTGTGTCTCATCCGTCTGATTATTCTGCGTTGACGGACTTTGCGATAGGCCCGAAGGCTGGGGAGATTGACCTGACCCGGGAGTATGGGACTGGGGTTATTACTTGTGCCAATGCCGTTTGTTTGATTGTCCGAGCCAGAGGGGCATCTGCCGGAGATACGCTTACACAAGACTTGTACGGGCGTGTGGACGGAGGGCCGGTTCAGAAAATCGCACGGATTGTCTGGCAGTTTGGTGCCGCCCGGGCGGACGGAGAAACTTCTGATTACCTTTGGGCGGAAACGGCAACGGTCGAATCATTTCATCCGACGGGAATTGCCGTCTGCGGCAGCACGGGGGATTCGAAAGTCGGTTCTGTTCTGTTTGACGCCGTCGGGTATCGGTATTTGTCGTCGCTGTTTACCGATTACACGGGGTCTTTGACGGAAGTAGAGTGTCTTTACAGGGTCTATTGATATGGCTCGATGGGTAAGGACATCCTTTAATGCCGGCAAATTATCATCCTTTCTTGACGGCCGTGTTGATATTGCCAAGTATTACAATGGATGTTCTGTTCTCATCAACTCCATACCGATGCCTGAAGGGGGTGTATTCAAGCGTCCCGGGACTATCTTTGTCGCGAAAGCCCTTGGCGCCAGCCGGCTGATTCCGTTCGAATTCTCTGCGAACGATACTGTTGTTCTCGAGTTTTCTGACAGGAAGATACGCTTTTTTTCAAATGGCGACAGGGTTTTGACGGATTCGCTGAAGATATCTTCAATTTCTCTGCCGTCCGGTCAGCCGGTTGTGGTTGAAACGCTGTCTCCGCATGGATATTCAACGGGGGACACCGTCCGATTCCATTCGGTCAGCGGGACGATTGAACTGAATTATATCGGAAGTCCTCTGCGTGAATGGACAATTGCGGTCATTGAGGACGATGAGGAGAATTCCTCCGGCTCAACGCGTTTTTCTTTGGACGGGACGGATGGGGATGATTTTACCGCATACGATTCCGGCGGATACGTTCAGAAAATCTACGAACTGAATTCGCCGTACGAAGAGGATGATTTGTTTCGGTTGTGCTATATCCAGTCTGCGGATGTCATTTATATCACGCATCGGGATTATCCCCCTAAGGTGCTTTCCAGAAAATCCGCCGTGGAATGGATCCTGGAAGACTTCAATTACAAGAATGGTCCGTTTCTGGCGGATAATACAGACGAATCTATCACCGTTCAGTTCAGTCCTTCTGCTGATGCATCTGGCCAGCCGGCGGCTGCATCGGGGTATTATTTCCCGAAGGGCACGACGGGAACGCTCACATCGACGGGGGACATTTTCAACAAAAATCACGTTGGCTCCATCTGGCTGATTCGGAATGTCCGGCTGGATAACGTTTTGACAACGCCTGACAACAATACAAACAGCATGCCGACTGGGGAAGGAATACGAATTAAGGGCAGATTCACATTTGAGGTTCTGGTTTCATCGAACTCATTCAAACTCTGGCGCCGTATACAAAGCGGCGTCTGGCAGGAGGTACGGACATTTTCCGCCAATACGGCTTACACGTCTGAGGAGACGGAGGAGAATGTCTATTACACATTTACTCGGAGTTCAACAGGCGGGAGTGCGACGCTGACCGCCAAAAATCAAATCTGCAACGGGATAGTCCGCATCACAGATTTTACGGATTCCAGAACGGTGAGCGTGAAAGTTGTTTCTCCCGTACACGCTGCGACATCCGGCGGGACGGATGGGATTGCAACGTCGATGTGGGCTGAAGGGGCGTGGAATAATTATCGCGGCTGGCCAAGTCTGGTGAATATTTTCGAAGGGCGTTTATGGTTTGCGGCGACGGCGTATAATCCGCAAACCTTGTGGGCGTCAAGGTCGGGTGATTATGATGATTTTCAGGAGGGGATTGCTGATGATGATGCCATTGTCCTCGAAATAGAAGATTCCGACCTGTCGGAAATTGTCTGGATGGCTCCGGATGAAGAACTGATTATCGGCACAATGTCAAAAGAATACAGGATAACATCCGGCTCTTCGGACGATCCGATTACCCCGTCGAATATGCAGGCGCGTCTTCAGTCGTCTTATGGCAGTTATCCGATTCAGCCGGTTCGCTGTCAGAATTCGATTCTTTTCTTCCAGCGCGGCGGTCGTATTGCCCGTCTGATGCGGTTTAATGAGGCGTCATACCGGTACGAATCTGAGAATGCGTCTATCCTGTCGAGGGAATTGTTTGAATCTCTCCCCGTCCAGATGGTTTATCAGCGGTCGCCGTTTTCGATTGTCTGGATTGTCCGTTCTGATGGGGCTTTGGTTTCCTTGACGTACGATCCGCGGGAAGAGGTGGTGGCTTGGGCAGAACATATCACCGGCGGGTATTCAGTTTATCCGGAAAGCGGGAAATTCATCAGTGTTGCGGTCGTACAGGAAAACGGGGCTGATGTATTATACCTGACAGTTCGGAGAACCATAGGAACAGAGACGGTTTACTACATTGAGCGGATGATTCTTCAGATTCCGAATACAAATCAGCCCTATACGGATTCGTCGCTTGTTTATAGTGTTCAGCAGGAGGAAAAGAAACGTGTTGTTTGGGCCTCGGATACCGTATTGTACGGGTCTGGAACTTATGGAACATATCAGTATGGAGTGATTTACTAATGGCTAATTTACCTGTTATTGGCGGTTCCGTGGGAACGTGGGGAGAAGAACTGAATAATTATCTTCTGGTTGGACATTCCGCCTCCGGCGTACCGAATTACCCGGGCCTGACGGCTCAGATTCGCTACACCACAAATTCTGATCGGATAAGTGTCTCCAGTAGGATTCCACTGGATAATACTATTCCTCAGATAACAGAAGGGCAGGAAATTCTTACTCTCCAGTATACGCCAAAGTCTGCGAATAATCTTCTGTATATTACGGCTACGGCATCGGGGTATCATCGGAATATGCAGGGGATTGTTTTGGCGTTGTTTAAAGATACAGGAACAGATGCAATTGCGGCTGCGGCCGTTGAGCATTGTACTAATAACGTCCACGTTGATAAAATCTTTCTGGAACACTTGATGACGGCAGGAACCGCTGAAACGATTACATTCTCTGTAAGGATAGGTGTTGCAAGCGAGACGTTTTATATGAATTCCTGTTCGAGTTCAGTTGGATTGCTGAACGGACTTTCTCCGGCTGTCTTGAAGATTGTGGAGTACTGGCAATAACAATGGCGAATTATTGTTTATATTTGAATCCGATTACTGGTTATGAGCCGACCATTTCGCATGCGGATTCTGTGGACGCATCGTCTGACTTTACCTTCTGTGCGTGGGTGAAGTTCAGGTCGTCCGATGAAGGATATTTTATTATTTCAAAACTGTCCGATATTGACGGATTTGGCTATGCATTTGGCGTAAACAGTTCCGGAATACTGGAATTGTTTTTGAGAGATTCAAATGCTGTTTCTGTTTCTGTGTCTGGAACGGGGAATAGTCTGACTTATGATGAATGGCAGCATGTTGCATTTGTGATTGACAGGACTGGAAACAACGCATATCTGTATTTGAACGGGAATCTGTGCGGTCAGGGAGATTTATCGGGAATTACGGGAAGTCTGAGCAATTCAAATCCGGCATATCTCTTTTCTGCCAAAAAGGACTTTTTTTCAATTTTTGGCAATTATGCAGAGGGGTACATAGATTCGATTCGGTTTTATCAATCTGCGCTCGAAGAAGATGAAATTGCCAATATTTATGCCTCCGGGCAATACAAGAAATATGACGGCAGTCCTGAAGAAGGGGGAACGGCATCTGCTGTGTTTGAGTTGGACGAAGGAAGCGGAGATACGATAACAGATTCCACAGATTCCATTGCTCCCTTGACGGGGAATCTTTATCCCGGTACATATCAGTGGGTAGGCGGCGGAGTTCCATTCCGGCTGACTTCTACTTTGACCGTATATCTTCCTATGCACGGTTTTGTCGGAGGAGAACGTGTATATGTTTCTTTTCTTGGGGGATATTATTATGTCCGGAATCCGGGCCATATGAGTTTCAATCTGTCGCAAACTCCGTCAGGGGCTTTGATTTCGTACAATGGAGAGGAGATTAAACCGACGGATTACGTGGTATCGGCTCCTGCGGATTTCGATTGGAATGCGTACCGGCTTGACCATCTGAATGGGCAGACGGTTTTGTTTTATCCGTTTGGGCAGAATTATTACGAATCTGCTGTTGTTTCCGACGGGATAATCAACGTATCAAGCGGGTATCCGCCGGCGTTTTCCATTGGAATCCCCTATCAAATGCGGGTTCGCGGGATGCGTTTGGACATTCCAAGTTCGCAGACGCTTTCGGGCCGCATCAAGAGGATTCACGAAATCAAGGTTAGACTGTTGCGGTCGATGGGCGGCAAGGCGGGGCAGTCTGTGTCGAACAGCGATTTTCTTGTTCCTATATCCGCTTCGTATTATGAGACGTCCAGAGACTACCCGTTATGGATAAGCGGGGGATTCAGCCCGGATGGGTATTCTCTGGTTGTTTCAGACGAACCTTTTCCATTCTCGATTATCTCGATGAATATGGCATTTAGCGTGGAGGAGGAATGAATATTCGCAAGTACAGAACTGGCGATTTGAGCAGGATAAAGAACCCGCTTGAACCGATACCGCGGGATTATCCGGAACAGGAACCGCCGGAGAGTGATTTCTCTTATACGCTTGTGGACAATCAGGGCAATCCGTTAATTGTCGGCGGATTGATACCGCAGGAGAATGGAGTTCATAAAATCTGGATTCGCATAGACCAGACCGTTAAGACTTTAATGCTTGTCAAATTGCTGATGGGCATTCTGCTGGTTATTCGTGAAGAATTTGGAAGTCCTTTGACGCTGGAAGCGAATGTATTGTGTTATTATCCGGCTGGGATTCGTTTTGCGGAATGGTTCGGGTTCCGTGAAACGGGCGTGAAAGAAGAAAACGGATTCGAATTCAGGACCTATCAGTTATGCTTGAATTAGTATTGGCAGGACTGGCGATATTGGAGGGAGTTAGCGTAGTGCTCCAAGGCCAAGCCGCCAAGCGGCAAGGCAAGGCGGAGCACAAAGCAGCCGTTTTCAATGCGAAGCAGCAGGAGGCCCTTGCCCGCCAAAAGTTGGAGCAGGCCAAATTTGAAGCGGAACGGCAGGCCAGACAGCAGCGGATGTACCGGGCGGCGAATATCGCCCGGGCAGCGAAGTCGGGTGTATCGCTTTCCGGCTCGTCGTATGTAGATATTCTGGCGGACATGGCCTATCAGTTCCATCTGGACAGGAATCTCCTGCTTGGGCAGGGCATGGCGGATTATACCTCGCTGATGAATCAGGCATCCCTGCTGCGTGCGGAGGGTGCCTTTGCCAAGGCCCAGGGCCGTGTTGCCGCAAGGTCAGCGCTGGCGATTGGGATGGGCAAGATGGCTCTGGGCGGGCTGAAAGCGTATCATGCCGGAGCCGGGTCTAAAACCGGAACGGGCGATACAGATAGTTCAGGATAATTCCATGGCTGTAATGAAACCATATCAGTCTTCCATGCCGTATCCGATACAGGCACCTGTCAGCATGCAGGCGCCGCAGGTGAAGCCCTATGTTGCGGCTATGTTTTCCAGTCTTGCGCGGATAGGTGAAGAAGCAGTTGACTATTATCAGCAGAAGAAGCGGCTGGAGGAGGCCGTCAACAAGAAATATCAGGAGCACCTTGACGATTTGACGGCCTACAAAGTCAAGAACGTTCTGGCGGAAAAAGAACTTCTTCTTGAGTCTGTATTTCAGAACGAACCGTTTGAGGCGTGGGAGGGCAAGACGGAGCGGATTCTTCAGGAATCGGAGCGGGATGTATTGGCCATGCTCGATTCCGTTTCGCCGGAACGGAGGGAGTTTCTGCTGGCGGGGCTTCAGTCTTTCCGCGAAATAAGCAGGGCAAAGATGGAATCCCTTCGCCTGAAAACGGCCAAACAGGAGAATCAGGCGGCGCTTCTTTCAACGATTGAACTGTCCCTTTCAAAGGGCGAGAATGAACAGGCAAATCTGGCCGCTGCAGAATACTTGTCGAAATGGCGTGATTTCCACGCCAGTTATGATGAAGCCGTTCTGACTGTGAACAAATACAAGGAGCGCGGCGAGGCGGAATATCGAAAGAATCTGTATAAAGAATATTATTCCAATTATGCGGAGGCCATCCGGAACGGTGCGTTTTTGACGACGGATGGTGTGGTGGATTTGGAGACATTAAAAGGGGATATTTTTTCCAATCAACTTCTCCCCGCGGACTTGAAGGAGCAGTTGTGGGCTTCCGTCCAGTCGATTGCCGTTCCGCTGGCTCAGGAGGCGCTGGCTATTCAGAAGGAACAGAAGAAGCAGCAGGTATATTTAGTCCGGCAGGATATTGCGGGGATTATTGATTCGGGCGGGGATGTGAAGGCGGTTATCCCAGTGATTGACGGATATCTGTCCGGTCTGGCGGCTTCAGGGGTTATTACAGATGCGGAGAAGGTTGAATACGCACGGGAACTTGTCAACTGGGCGGATGACTATGCCAGTGAGCGGAAGGCGGCGGCGGAGAAAGAAAAAAGTGCAACGCGGTATGAAGCCCTTACCGGCTTTCTGACAAAGATGACCAGCGGTGAGTTTATAACGAAGGACGAAATCTTTTCCGAGCCGGCTCTGCATGAAACGGACAGAAAGAATCTGTATGCCATTGTAGACGGGATGAGGGATACAGAATCGCCGGCAAAAACGGATTATTCAGAATATCGGAAGATTCAGGACTCTGTCTTTGATTTTTACACTGGCAAACTCGGTGAGGCGGAAGCAAGAGAAATGCTTCTGCGGGCTCGGTATGTAGACAAGGTGCTTTCAGATAAGGACTTCAAGGCATTCGCGAACAGTCTGAACTACAAGATTCCTCCCTATGTAGCCGTTGTAGCCCAGAAGGTGCTTCAATATGGCGAAGAATCTCTTCGAGAACGCGGGTTCTTCTTTGGGCTGGATTGGCTGACCGGAGAAGAGAAGCGGACGTTTATTGACGTATCCTCGTCGTTTCTGCGATGGCTGAAAGATACGGCGGAAAATTCCGGCGGGGTCTGGCCGAGTGAAAAGGCGATGCTGGAAAAACTGCGTGCAATGAATCTGTTCAGGAAGGTCCCCTATGAGGGCTCGGAGTTTTCTTATCGGGACATTTCGCCGGAGGAAATCAGCAGACTGCCGGTGATCTTTACAGATGAGCAATATGACGCCTTAAAATCGGGGGATATTTTTATTAACGGAATCACGGGGGAGCGATGTCTGAAACCGTAAAGCAGCCGCGGTTTATGCAGGAAGCCGTCCCGCTGAGTCAGGGTCTTGGCGGGGGTGTGCAGTGGCGCGTTTTTGACCCGGACGGGGACGGTTATGATTTCGTCCATACCGGACGGGAATCAGGGCCCTTGCTGGACGAGCAGACGGGGATGATTCTGGTCGGCAGGCGGCATCCGGATTTTATGAAGGTTGTTCGGGAGGAGGAGGCGAAAGGCCGGGATATAGTGCGAACGTCTACAGGACGGTATTTTTCCGTACAAATTCCGCGATTTGTAAAAGAGGCGGTATCTTTAGACCTCCCCAGCCGGCTGGACGACGTGGATGAATACGACTACGCAGAGGAAAAGCAGGTCCCGCTGGGTGTTCTTGGCGTTCTTCGCCGGAATCTGTATGAGAAACTCGGCTGGCATATCCCGCTGGTGGGGTTGGTTTTGGAGTCGTCTGATACGGCGAAAGTCCGGGCTGCGATTGAGCGCCTTCAGGGCGGGTTTGATTATGACGGCTATCTGGAGAACCTGTACCGGCAAACCTACGCCGAGACAGAAGGGGCACTTCCGTCTAATCTGCCTGTCATAACGCGGGAGGGTGATGAGCGGCTGGTTCGGGAATATTACGAATATGCCGGTAGAGAGATAACCGCCGGCGGGAAGATTGCGGATGTGCTTGTGAAATCAACGCAGTTTTGGATGGAATTCTTCCTGACTGCCGGTGCTGCGAAATCTGCTTCTGAAGGAGCCAAAGCCGCTATGCGTGCGGCGATGAAGAAAGCGTCCGAGACGGCGGCGGGGAAGATAGCCCTTCATACGGCTGGCTTTGCGGCGGGTCTTGCGGCCCGGTCAACCTTGCTGGCCTCTCATACGCTGGCAAACTATCAGCACCGCCGGCTGGATGTGGAGACAATGAGACGGACGGAGGAAAGCCCGTATCGCTCGATACTGATGAGTCATTTGGACACGATATTTACCGTCTTGTCGGAAAGCAGCGGGGAGGGGATGACGTATCTTGCCAAAAAGGGGGCTGGCTTTCTGGGCAAACTCCCGTTCCTTGGCAAGATTCTTCCGAAACTGGAATCGGAATGGATTCGCCTGACCGGCGGAACGCGGGCCCAGTTTGCCAAAGAAATCCTTTCAAAGGCGGGATTTTCCAATGTGCTGGCGGAGGTGGGGGAGGAACGTCTGGAGACGATTCTGGACGCGACGTTTAGCGTGGAAGATTATGGTCTTGGCCGGGACTCTACGGTGCTGGAGCGGATACAGGCGGGATTGATAAAGGATATGGAAAATATCTGGATAGAACTGGCTGCGTTCTCTATCCCGCAGATGATGCATACGGCGGCTGCCTTGACGGAATATAAATCTCCTCTGCTCGAGCCGGAAATCAAGACGGGCGAAGTCCCTGTTCAGACACAGCAGGAACTGGAAAAGAAAGAGGCCGCAGAGGCAAAAGCCGAAAGAGAACCCGCTAAAAAGACAGCGCCGGCCTTGACAGAAGAAAAACCGCAGGTTCCTTTGACAGAAGAGATTGAATCGGCCAATACTGCGGCGGAGGTGGATAATGTTATCCGGTCGATTGTATCGGACGGTTCTTCTCCGATAGCCCTGTCGATACGGAAAGAGGATATTCAGGACTACCGGAAACTGTTAGGGTTGACGGTCCCGTCCAGCACATCGCGCAGTTGGCTTCAGGCGATGCGGGAGGCCGTCCGGCAGAATATTATCCCCAGAGCGATGGAGATTGCTTCTTCTCTGACGGCAAACCCGCGTCCGATTACGGATATCGAGACGGCGGGACTTGGGATGCGTCTGGTCCAGATAGAAGCCAATCGGAGACTGCTTGCCAGAAAATTGGCGGAGACAGAAGACGAAGCCGAGATAGCCGGCTATGAAGCCCGTCTGAACCAGTTGGAGAATGAATTTGATGTTATCACAACGGGCCTGCTGAAAGCCAAATCAGAGATCGGGCGTGCTCTGGCCATTCAGAAGGCAACTATTACGGAACAGTATGATATTTTCAGTGTAAAGGCGAGGGCCAAACGAGTGAAAGGGAAAGATTTGACGCCGGACGAGTCGGAAGAACTGGAAAGACTTACTCGGGAACTGGAAGAAAAGAACGAGAAAATCCGGCAGCTTGAGATGGAGATAGAAATGCTGTATGCCGCAAAAGAGGCCGCGGCGAAACAGAAAGGCGGCGGTCGAAGCCGTCGGGGGATTATTCTGCCGTATACGGAAATGAGCACTGAAAAGTTGGATGCGGAGATTTTCACCTTGAAATGGGAAGTTGCTGTATTGCTCAAGGAGGGCTGTATCTGATGGCGGATTGTTCGCAACTTTCTGAAAAGATTGTCCGTCTTGGGATGGCCCTTGCGGTCAAGAAAAACCTTCAGTCGTTCGATGACGTGGTCTATGAACTGAGGCAGATATTCCCTGAAATCACGCGGGAATACGTTCAGGATGCGTTTTTGGAGACACATGCACGGCGAAAGAAGGTCAGGACGGAGACAGAGAAAATCCTCCGTTCAATCTATATGACGCCTATTTTTGAAAAGAGAACACGAGAACGCGCCAAACAGATTGAGGAATATCTGGAAACGGGGAAATGGCCGCTTCCGAAAAAAGCCCGCAGGAAGACTATCAGCATTACACTGGATGAACTCAGGAAGACCCGGAATGCTCTTCGCCGATGGCTGGAGACGTCCGACGCGGCGACTCGGCAGAAGATGGAAAGACATATTGAAGAACTGAATCGGAAACTGGAAGAGAATGATATTGAGCCAAAGAAGAAAGGGGGATACCACGAGGAACTTCAGGCCCTTCTGGATGAAATTGCCCGGCTTCGGGAGGAGATAAAATCCAGGCGGATTGAAACGCGTCTGGCGGCGGAGATTGAGGAACTGCAGGAGCATCTGGAGCGCGGAACCCTTCCGGAAAAACAAGCCAAAAAAGAGCGTGTAATGACATCGGCGGAACGGGAAATGCGGGCTCTGATTTACGACCTGAAGCGTCAACTTCGGCAAAGTCCCCCTGCGGTCAAGAAGCGTCTTGAGGAGCAGATAGCCGCCCTGATGGAGCGTGCGGCGAACATAGAAGAGTATGTAAAAGAGAAAGAGAACAAGGAGATTGCAGAGAAGGACGAAGAAATTGAACGGCTCAACTGGAGGGTTCATGTTCTCAAGCGGGAGATTCGGCAGCGGATACGTTCTCTTGAGCCGCTGACCTTCCGGGAACGCATATGGCGCGGGGCGGACTTTATCCGGCTGCTCTGGACGTCGGGGGAGTTTTCTTTTCTGCTTCGTCAGGGCGGGGCATATTTCTTCACGCATCCGATAGAATGGGCAAGGACGGTCGGGAAGGCCGCGAAGGCATTTGTCAGCGAAAAGGCGCTGCACGACATCAACAAGGAAATTGTCGACCGTCCGCATGCATATTTGTACAAGAAACTCCGGCTGAATTTGGAAGGGATGCCCCTGTCCAGCATGGACGAGGTCCTGATGAATTACTGGATGGACAAGATACCCGTTGTTAAAAATTTCAGTCAGTTTTCGATGGCCTTTATGAATCTGATGCGGGTCAATCTGTTTGATTATGGATATCGGACGCTGTCTCGAACTCAGATGATGACGGAGGACGAGGCGGACGTATGGGCCAATTATATCAACACAGCGACTGGTTCCGGAAATCTCGGCAGATTCGAGGCAGCGACTTATCTTCTGAACCGGACGTTTTTTTCTCCGCGATATGTCCTAAGCCGGTTTCAGTTATTGTTTGGGCATCCTGTCTGGGCGATGGCGGACAAGGACGCCGCGGCTGCCAGGCGGCTGATTATCGGGGAGTATATTCGTCTCGGGATGGCCTTGACGGTGTTTTACATGATAGCCGGCCTGACAGGTGCGGACATTGAAGAGGACCCGCGTTCTGCGGACTTCGGAAAACTGCGGTTTGGGAAGGCCCGTTTGGACCCGCTGATGGGGCTGTCGCAGACTATCCGGCTGATTTCGCGCATGGTATCCGGCAAGACGAAAACGATTAGCGGGCAGATTCGGGACATGCCTGCGGATAAAGCACTGGCTGATTTTATGAGGAGCAAACTGTCCCCGCAGTTTTCCATTCTGATGAATATTCTTGCCAGACAGGATTTTGTCGGGAATGAATATAATATGCTGGATGCGATAACAAGAATTTATCCTATTACCTATGAAGACATTTATGACGTAATGAAAGAGAACGAGTTTCCGGAGAACCTGAGTCTGTCCGTGCTGGCTTTTCTTGGGATGGGCTTGCAGGTTTATGACAAACCGCAAAGTGCAAAGAAAGGTGTTTTTTAAGGGGAATTACAATGCCTGTACGGAAAATTGGGAATAAATATGCGATAGGTTCTGGCCGGGCAATGTACAGAACGAAATCGGCTGCGGTCAGGGCGTATCGGGCGTATCTGGCCAAAAAGCGTGCGAAGAAGGGATAAGAATGCTTCCAGAGAATGAACGGTTTATGCAGAAGAGATCGACTGATATGGAATTTAGTGATGACAACCTGAAGGTACTATCGAAACTGCTTTCGTCGGACATCGAGCGGGTGGTAAAAGAGGCGCTGAAAGAGCACCTGAACGTCCACATAGAAACCTGTCCGTTTGGCCGGGACATGCAGCGGATAAAGATATTTGTCCGCTGGTTTCCCGTTTGGATTCTGGTTGGGGTTCTTATTGGGGGCATTCTGGCGTCTTCGGAGAGGCTGTTGTTTGTCAGGATAGCACAGAATCTTCTTCAGATTTTCGGCGGGT
>Ga0209204_1001751_pt1 | contig 19363 bp, 16 predicted proteins | sample AD_JPNMR2_MetaG_FD_184425 | JGI IMG/M metagenome (GOLD analysis project Ga0209204, IMG submission 184425) | Active sludge microbial communities of municipal wastewater-treating anaerobic digesters from Japan - AD_JPNMR2_MetaG (SPAdes) (version 2) | ecosystem: Engineered > Bioreactor > Anaerobic...
GTTCGGTTTAAAGAAAACGAATACCCTCCATTGCCATTAAATAAATATTGTGTTCCGCTTTTCATTAATTGATTATCTCCTTCCTGCAATGTTACAGTGTAGGCAAAATTACTTTTATTCATTACAAATCCCAATTTATCACCCTGTGTAGGGGAAGGCAGACCGCTCTCATAATCCTTATCCCACAGAGCAAAGATGAACACCTGATCACCAGGGTTAAACTTACTGCGTGAGAGGGTCAGAGCAAAAGTGTTTTCCCCCTGTGTAACGCGGGTGAAGTCAAATGTCTGGGTGTTCAGGTTCTTGATATTGGTAAGTACTTCGTTGGGGTCAGAGCCTCTGGCCACCACTACAAATATTGGCTTTGTGGTGGGGTCAGAGCTGTATCCTTCTGGAGCATCAAATTGTCCTGTGATGGTTAATGGGGGACCGTTAGTAGCAGGTTCACCGTATATGGGCATAACAAACTTAATGGTAGAAGCAGAAACCACACCATTGGTAACGGTTACAGCTACCGGTGTATTGCTGCCAGGTTCAACAGCAAAGCCAATAGTGTCACCTTCGTCAGGAATGCCGTTAGCGTTGGCATCAAGTAATGCTATGATATAGACACCACCAATTGGGACGTTGTATCCGTATGGCATAACAGGAAGGGTAAAGCTTACTGGATAAGCAGGCTTTGTAAGCTTTTTGTACCCAATAACAGCGTCAATGTCAATATCAGAAAAATTGCTTGAATTGAAATCCCCTGCGTAAGCAATAAGAATGACATTACCTGATTCTGTGCCATCAAGTATACCGATGATGTTTGCATCAAAATCATACTGCTGACGGTTAATCAGAATGGTTGCCTGTCCGTCAACGCCAATGGTGTATGAAAGCTTGAAGCCGTTATTGTAAAAGCCAACAGCATCGCCTGGTGTGGGGTAGGGTATACCGCCTGCATAATCATTATCAATAAATGCAAACAGGAATATTTCGTCGCCGCTTTTTAAACCATAGTCTTTGCACTCAATGGAAAAGTCTCCTGAATCATCAGGTTGTATAACAGTAATAATGGTGTTGGCTGGATCGTTTTGTATGGATTCCATATCACCATTTCTGGCAATGGCTACAAAAACAGGAGCGCTTGAAGCACGTGAAATCCCTTCATCCACCATGACAGAGCCAGCAATGACTGCAGTATCCTCCTGCAGTGCTCCGCAGGAAGTAAAGGCTATAACAGTAACTATCGCCACAAAGAGTATTTTAAAATTCATAGCTAACCCTCCCTGTTACGCAATCATTGTTATTGTACCCTGCAAAATACGAATCAGCTGTCATGTGCAGATATACGTACGTTACATCAAAGGTAAGACCACTGTCAAAGCGGTAGCTGACGCGGGGCATTATCATGTAACTACTCGTTTGCTTTTCAACAAATGAGCTTATTTTTAGATCAAGCTTATCATTAAAAAAGCTGTCCTGTAATCTCAGCACAACAATATCCGAAAGCATTGGCTTCATGAGCTTGTTATCAAAAAAGTGCGACTGGCTCCACTCAAAGGTAAACACGCATTGTCCTTCGTGCTCTTTAAAATAATCACGGATGGGTATAAAATAATTGAATCCTGCTGAATATGTTACAAAATGGCTTTTGCGCGTTTTGTAGGGAAGAAGCGTTTGTAGCTGTGCAGCGCTCAAGTTTTGCAAATTAACATCCACAACGCCAGTTTTATCGGGCGAATACACCGCCTCAACCTGAAATACAAAATCTTTATATGCCTTTGATAGAGCAGTGCCTGCCATATTCACAATAGCGTAGCGTGGCTCTACCAGAATTGAAACAGGTTCATTTGGCTGCAGTATGGTTTTTACGGGCAAAAGATAGGGTATAGTATCGGGGCCGTGCTATGCACTCAGATGAACATCAAAACCAGCAATATTGTGATAGTAGCGTGCACCAACGCCAGCATTTGCAATTTCAAAAGGCAGAGCTTCAGGTTGTGCGATAGTTACTGGGAATGGGCCTTCTTTCACTGTAAGTTGCCAGAATGAACCTGCTTGTGGCATGCGCAGTGGAATATGCAGCGGTGTGATGACAAGCTCAAGTGTATCGTTGCCGAGGGTCATAAGCATTGACACCGCTGGAACGCCCATCTTGAGTTCAGTGTCCTCATCCTTGAACAGAAATTCACGAAGGTCGTATGTATTAAAGTACGATGTTGGGTTAAATGCGTCGGCAGTGCCCCATGCAAATATTTGATTGCCTGCTCGCAAACGTACAGAGCCTATCTCATAGTTGATATAGCATTCCCGGAAATTAATTTCTGCATTGCTGGACGTTATGGTGCCATTTCGCAGGATGTCGGTTTCTTCAGAATATCGATATGTAGGATTTATGTTTTCGTTTATCAGGTTTGGCAACAGATACGCATTTATATCAGTATAAACATAGAATGACTCTTTGCCATATTTGATGGTGGTGTTTGCTTTCAGTTCATCTTTTTTAAAGATATCAGCTGTTTCCTGATGGGGGTAGGTCGATGTGGTGGTGTCAATTTCAACATATCCCTTGATACTCAGGGTTGGTTTGTCTTCTACGGATAAAAGGCTAAAGGGTTCCTGTGCAAAGGCAAGCCCACTTGCTAAAATAGTAACTATCGCCCAAAAAAATATGTGTGTCCAATAGTTCATAGCAAAATCCCATGCAATATGACATTGGAAAGCTTTTCTGCAATATAGTCATTAGATTTGTCGTTTAAATTTGCTGATGGCAAAATATTTCCTATTACCAGAAGTGACAATGTTGAAATGATAAATGCCTTAATGTAAAACTGATAATCCTCATCTTTTATGACGGTGCCAACAATTGAGTTTTTAACGTTGGCGTTAAATGTTGCAGTTGCTTCGGTGATTATTCTATCAAGTATTTTATCAGTATGCATTCCATTAAACTCGGTCAGGTCAATGAATATAAGCCTGTACAGGTGAAAGTCGCTATCAACTACTGTTTTTATGGATTTTATTATATCTTTGAAATTAAAGGGAAAGCCATCATTCAACATCAGCTTGATTTCAGTTAAATGCTCAAGGATATTTTGCGGGTCAAGCAGGCTTTTAAATAGATCTTCTTTGTTTTTGAAGTAATTATAGAAATTCCCCAGCGACAGCCCTGCCTTTTCGGCTATTTCACGTATGCCCGTGGCCGAATACCCTTTTGTGGCAAAAAGCTCTTTTGCCACATCAAGAATCTGCTGCCGCTTGTCAATGATTGTATGGCTCATAATTCACCCCTGAACGAACGTTCGTACTTGTCAATATAGCCATAAATTTGATTTTCGTCAAGATATGATGATAATTTTTTTTTAAAAAATGGGATACGTTCAAAAAATGTATTATGTGGAGGTTGCGGAGAGCGCTGGAAATGGGGTCAGAGCATATATCCTAAACTCTGTGTTATGAGCGCTCTCCGCATGAGTAAATTTATTCTTTGTACATTTCTTCTATAATATCTGCATATTTTTTCTGGATAACTTTGCGTTTGATTTTGAGTGTAGGCGTTAATTCACCTGTTTCCTGGGTAAATTGCTGTGGAAGCAGTGTAAACTTTTTAATCTGTTCAACCTTGCCAAACTCCTGATTAACCTCATTAACTATTGCCTCATATTTTTTACGTACATCAGGATGTTTAACCAGTTCGTCATTGGATGGTGCAGATATTCCTTGAGTGGCTGCCCATTGTGTTAATGTTTCAAAATTTGGCACAATCAGGGCAACGATGTATTTTCGTGCATCCCCAACGATGGCAACCTGCTCAATAAAGGGATGTATCAGCAAGCGCTGTTCAATAACCTGTGGTGCGATATTCTTACCGCCAGCTGTGACGATAATATCTTTTTTGCGGTCAGTTATTTTTAGATATCCTTCACTGTCAAGGACACCAATATCACCTGTTTTTATCCATCCATCGTCAGTAAACATTTCCTTGGTGGCTTCAGGTTTATTGAGGTAACCTTTCATCAACTGTGGGCCTTTGGCTAATATTTCTCCGTCATCAGCAATCTTTATCTGCGTTTCAGGGAATGGACATATCCAGCCATCAGATTTTATAGGCTTGATTTTTGGCGAACCGTCAACAGCAAGGACAGGTGAAGTTTCGGTTAATCCATATCCTTTGCGTACCTGAACATTCATTGCCCAGAAGAAGTCATGTATTTCTTTTGCCAGCGGTGCACCAGCGGCACCCCAGCAAATAACACGGTCAAGGCCAAGTGCGTTTTTAAGTTTTGAGAAAATGAGTTTATTGGCAATTGCATATTTTACTGCAAGTACTGGTGGTTTGCGTTTTGCTGCCATAAAGTATGGTGCTGCCTGAAGCCCTACCGATAGTGCCCAGTTAAAAATCTTTTGTTTCTTTTCAGGCATTTCTTTAACTTTTGCCATAACGCCGTTGTATATTTTTTCAAAAACACGGGGAACCAGAATATCGCATTGAGGGCGGATTTCCTTGAGTTCTTCTGCAAAGTATTCTGTACCACGGCTATAATAAATTACTGCTCCACGCTCTAACACGCTATAATAATCCATGGTACGCTCAACCGAATGAGATAGTGGAAGTAACGATAAGTGAATAAAACCTTCTGGTAAATCTTCAACTTTGTTAAACGTAAGACATATAAACATGATATTTTTGTGGGTCAGCATAACGCCCTTTGGGTCGCCAGTTGTTCCGGATGTATAGATTAATGTCATTACATCGTCGGGTTTTACGTTCTTTGTACGCTTTTCTATCTCTTCAATGTGCAGATTTTTATTACCAGCATTTACGGCATCCTTAAATGTAATCACCATATCATCATTGTAATTAATATCATCACACACAATAATTTTCTTTAAATTGGGCAGTTCACTTTTTTTGGAAAGGACATTATCAGCCTGAAATTTTGATGAACACACGCACACAACAGATGAAGAATCTTTTAGTATGTATGCTGCTTCAGGTGCAGAATTTGTTGGATAGATGGCTGCATCAATGCCACCAATTGAAAGAGTGGCTAAATCGGCAATTACCCATTCAGGGCGGTTTTCTGAATAGATTGATACAACATCTCCAGGTTTCAATCCCAGATCAATGAAATACACTGCCAGGGCTTTAACCATTGTATCAACCTGATTCCAGGTGAAGGATTCCCACTGTGTGCCATTATGATGGTTTAATAAGACTTTATTGCCATATTTCTTTACACCGTCTTTAAAAAAGGTCCAAAACAGTATGTGTATTATAATGATAATCTGGCAGCATATATAACTTCACCATTTTTTTAGAATAATAGTATTGTTGAAAGTGTACGAATAGTATATCATATTGTCAATTAAAATATATAAATTTTAATAAATATACATGAAAAAATGATAATTCAATTGTATCAGGCTATCACATGCAAATGTTAGCATGTTAGTATGTACATAAAATAAGGTGTGAAAAAGCATCACGCAAAGTGTGCTGAGATCGCAAAAAGCGCTGTGGGAAGGGGCAGTGTTATGTCGGAAATTACAACACTTCGTGTTATAAGCATTATCTGCGTGAAAAAAAATGTATTACGTAGAGTGTGCGGATGTTACTGTAGGTGCTGAGGAAAGGGGTCAGAGCATATGTTTACAATCATTATTTTTTTTTACTTTCAGTGTGAGGAAAAGAAGGTATAACATAATTTTTTTAAAAAAATATTGCTAAATAATGTTCATTTTCTTAATGTCATTATTTGAACATTTAATATTACAAGTAATAAAAGGAACATTATGAAGGTACTACTTATAAATCCACCATATCCATTTGAAGAGTCGCCCTCTCCACCATTTGGACTTATGGCACTGGCTGCATATCTTGAAGAAAAAAACATTGAAGTAAAAATTGAGGATTATATAGTCAACAGGTTTTCAGAAAACCGTGTACAGGACGTTATGTCATCATTTACACCGGATGTTGTTGGTTCAACCGGAGTTACGATGAACATAAAGAAGGCGTTAGCAATTCTGAAAGTGTATAAACAGATTAATCCAGATATCATCACAGTACTTGGAGGACCTCACGCAACGTTTGATGCACATAATATGTTGCTTCACCATCCGTATGTTGATGTCATTGTGCGTGGTGAAGGGGAATTAACTTTTGAACAGTTACTATCGCACCTGAATAATAAAAATGCATATGCAGAAATTGAAGGCATTTCATATCGCGATAATGACAATACTATTGTTCATAATCCAAACAGGGATTTTATTCCAGACATTAATATACTCCCTTACCCTGCACGGCATTTAGTGGAGCTTTCAAAATATAGAGCGCTGGGTTTTCCCATTAACATGATGACATCACGGGGATGCCCGTTTAATTGTATTTTTTGTGTAGGCAGCAAGATGGTTGGCAGGAAGGTACGCTATTTTGAAACAAATCGTGTTGTTGATGAATTTGCTATGCTTGCCACCATGAAATTTAAACAAATTAATATTGTTGATGACCTTTTTACATCACATAAAAGCCGTTGTATTGAAGTGTGCAAGGAAATTAAACGGCGCGGGATTAATCATCCGTGGACTGCGTTTGCTCGCGTTGATACGGTAAATATTGAGCTACTTGAACATATGAAAGATGCTGGTTGTACCATGCTTTGTTTTGGGATTGAAAGTGGTAATCAGGAAATTCTTGATAAAGTTAAGAAAAAGATAACACTTGAAAAATGTAAACAGGCAGTTGCTATGTGCAGACAGGTTGGCATTAGCCCTATGACGTCGTATATACTGGGATTGCCAGGCGAAACAGAAGAAACCATTAAAAAGACCCTGGAATTTGCAAAAGAGTTAAGCGATAATTATGGATTCCATGTGTTAGCACCATTCCCTGGTACTGAAGTACGGGAAATGAAAGATTATTATGGTATTGAGATTTTAACCAATGACTGGGATCTGTATGATGCTAACAGGGCTGTTTCGGTTACGCCGTGGATTACTGCTGATAGGATTAATGACATAGTTGATAGATTCAACGGCAGCATAAAGACATATATATTATCGTTGGGTGAAAAGCAGAATCATGGCCAGAAGCTTTCACACAATGAACAGGAACTAATCAGCAATATACGGTCATTTGAAATAGTGCGTGACATGATATTGGATAGGCTTATTGAAGAATTCCCGGGTATAGAAAATGGGGTTCCCGTTGATGTTAAAAAGGAATTTGTGGAGTACCTGTCGCAAAAAACAAAATTTTCAAAAGAAGAATTACACAACCAGGTTGAGCGGCTTGTAGAGTTACAATGTATTGATTTTAAATACAGAAATAGTACAATTTATCCAGTATGGACTTAATATGAGTGATGGAACTACTATAGTTTTTTAGGTTTTTATTTACCATCTAATAGTAATTACCGTGTTTACATTTTGCATTGTACAATATATTTATAAAATATTACATATAGAAAAAAGTATAGCGGAGGATATATGAATTTTGAAACAACCACATGTATATCAAAAGAGCATTATACACTATTATGCTATTATTCAGAAAAGTATAATGTGAAGCTCTCAAAACTTATTACTGCTCTGTTACGTTTTGTTGGTGAACATCAAAAAGTTTATTTTACCACAAACAGACGAATTAAATATAGGGAAAGACAGGGATGTAATTGGAAACGAATTCATATTATGCTTACCCCCTATGATTATGAGATAATTCTGGATTTGAAGAAGTATGGGAAAATGTCTCTGGCCAAGATGATTGAATTTAGTATTGAAAATTATTTTGAAAGATTTGTTGACAGGGTTCTTAAAAAACAAAGTACCGATAACTATCTATATGCAAATTATCATTTTGAAGTTACAACAGAAAATAATATATTCAGTTACAGTGTCTATTGGGGATTACCACCAAAAATTCTTCAAAAGTTAACAAAAACCAATCATCTATTCTTCAAAACGTGACCTTAATTGTTTCTTACTTTACCACTTTGATCATCAGTGTTACACCAAAGTGCTTGAACCATGGGCTTTTACTGTTTGCTCTTTTTTCTAGTTTGTCCGATAGCACTCGCAGCCGCTTGTGGAAGCGTTTGGGGATGATAATATAGTGCCATGTCCATGGTGTGTGGAAGTTCCATGGTGGTCTAAATTCATGTGCGGTTATTTCTACAGTGTTGAAAAGAGGCTTGCAGATTTTATGTATTTCACCAATACGGTAGAAGCGCATTCTGATAGGATCTTTATACCTGAATATGTGGATGCTTACAAGTTGCAAAAATGCCATCAACAGATTTTCAGGAGAAAACCGCGAAGGCACTCTTATATATGCTGTTCCTCCAGGTTTTAATATGCGGTGTATTTCTTTTATAACTTTTTTGCCGTTTTCTTTGGAAAGATGTTGTAATACCAGAAGTGAATAGACTGTATCAAAGCTACAATCCTTAAATGGTAATAACGTACCATCGCCCCTGACCAATGGTGTTGGAAGATTGTGATGGTGTAGATGTTTCTGTGCTGCCATGAGCATCTGGTGAGAGATATCGAGACCAATGGCATTGTCAGTTATAGCCCTGACAGGCTTTAACACACGGCCCCAACCACAACCTAAATCCAGTATTGTTTCATCAGGTTTTACTTCAAAAGGTGGTGGAGCATCTAAAAGGTTTCCGTAGTAATCGGTCAGTACAGCTTCAAGCCCCAATGTGATAAATGGTGCGTCCTTAATAGCGCCATCATCCCACACTTTTATATAATCCTGCAAAAAATTCTTATCTCTGACTATCACCTGCTTTTCCCCTTTGTTTTTTAGCATTGCCATTATTCTTTTTCATAAAAGCTTTATACACTACCGTATAGTCATTGGATGCATTCCAGAATAGGTACCCGTATGTATTGGTGTTGATGCATGCATTAACCTGCGCTAATATATAGTCTTCATTATAATTGCTGACACGCCATTTAAATGCCTGTAACCATGGGCGGATTAATAGTTTAGGAGCTATCGCCTGTAACTTTTTGTTCCCTGTTGCAATAAAGTAATATGGTTCATCCCCAGGGTTTGCATATCCATCAAAATTGTCATTGAAGTGTGAAGGGTACAGCATTGGTGAGATTACATCACAGCTTCGTGCCAGTAGTTCAATTTTTTGCCCTAACTTTGATACGTCTTCTTCTTTCTGCCATGCAGCAACGCCAAAAATGTCGATAGAAACTGCGGTATTGAGCTTATGCAATTCATTTTTAGCTTTTGCTAAAAATTCAGTTATGGTTTCCACTTTTGTTTTTTTACCAAAATCATACGCATACTGTGCATCTGACAGGTCCCCTGCGGTAGGGAAACGTATATAGTCAAATTGTACTTCATCAGCACCCAGTGTAGCAATTTCGCAGGCCAGTGCTATATTATAATCCCATACAGTCTGTTTTGTTGGGTCAACCCATAATTCCTTTGATCCCTGATTCCATATTCCACCCGTGCGTTTTGACTTTATTGCCATATCAGGGTTTTTTGTTGCCAGAAGATGGTCACGGAATACAGCAATGCGTGCAATGACATACAAATCAAGTTCCTTGAAATTTCGTATGAGCGTAACCACATCATCAACAGGGCGCTTTTCATGTGTATTCAATTCTACTACTATGGGTACATGGCTTTTATAATTTACTATGCCGCATACATCTTTAACATCAAAGACAACTGCGTTTATTCCTGCCTGTTTTAACTCAGAAAGCTGCCGCATCATTTTGCTGCTTGCTAAACTGTTACCAGAATAGTAGACCCCTTTTACATAGGGTATTTGCGTCATTGATTTTTTGGAAAGGTCTATAGTTATAAACGGCAAAGGATGTGGTATCACAAGAACTGAACCTGCACCAACTGTTTTAGAAGTTAAGGCATTGAGCGTCACAATTGCATTGTGAAGATGTGATGCCCTGTAATAGTAGGTATACCCAATCAACCTTTGTGCAATGTCACTAACCCGTTCTTCTTTTGGTGCTATATAGAGAAGCATATTGCCACAGTGTAAAAGCTCATGTGGCGCATGGTGATAGGGGCGCTTGTAATTGAAAAAGCGTGTTGGATAGATAATGGAAACCGTGTCAGGTGCAAAAAGTGAATCTTTAATGGTTATATAATATCCTTTAATATAATTTGCAATATATATAAGCCTGTGCCACTGGAAGATTATAACAAGAAGAATACTCAGAACAATAACAAGCTTGACGATTTTACCCTTATATGCCATAGTCATACTATTCACTTTCAAAAGATAATGTCTTACTATCACAGTGTGTATCACACTGTAAAAACAAGGAAATAAATTCAATATAAAAATTATTCTATGGTTCAGATTATTAAAAAAAATATTTTCATTATTGTACAAAAGGTTGATGGAATTATAAAGGGTATTGCTGATTTCAATGCATATATGAAAGCTATTGTTCGTTCTTTCCGTTCATTGCGGTATCTTAAAATTCGGTCACTGTATACGATAGCTGTTAATCAGACACGGTTTACTGGCATAGATGCTTTACCACTGGTTTCATGGATTGCGCTTTTACTGGGAGCAACAGTTATTATTCAGGCAACAACCAATTTCCCCAAATATGGAATTGAAAGCTTTATTGGCAATCTTTTGGTTATTATCATTGCCCGAGAGCTTGGTCCACTGGTTACCGCATTAATTGTAGTAGCACGATCAGGCTCTGCCATTGCCGCAGAAATTGCCACCCAGACACAGAACAGAGAAATCCTTTCACTTGAATTGATGGGAATTGATACTCGAATGTATATTATATTGCCCCGTATTGTTGCCTCATTTGCTGCAATATTTACATTAATTATTATTTTTGATGTTATTGCATTTTTTGGTGGGTATCTGATAGCATTAACCAGCGTCTACATCCCCATGGGAACATTTACGCAGACACTACTTGATGCATTTACTTTCAATGATTTACTGGTAACTATCACCAAGAGTATTATATATGGCGTTCTCATTCCTCTTATTTGCTGTTACTATGGATTAAAACCAAAGTCAAGTTTTGAGATACCAATTTTTGTCTCCAAGGCAGTTATCCGTACATTACTTATTATTTTTATCATAAATGCTGTAATTTCGGTATTATTCTATTTTTAATTATGGAATGCGAAGAAATTAAACAACTTATTGAAGTCAAAAATGTTACTATTGAAGGTGGTAAGCAAAACCTCCGTAATGTTTCATTTAATGTATGCCTGGGGGAGGATGTTGTTTTCTTTGGTGCTGAGGACAGTGGTATTGATTATATTTGCCCGCTGCTTGCCCATGCTCTGGAGGATTACAGTGGCGAAGTGCTCTATAAAGAGCAACATATTAAACATATGGACTTTGTTGAAGTCCATAATTTCAGGAAGATATTTGGGTATGTACAACGTGGGTATGCGCTCATCAGCAATATGACAGTATACGAAAATATAGCGTTGCCACTCAGGTACCACACTGATTTATCCGAAAAAGAAATTCATGAACTCGTCGATTCCCTCATAGTCTATCTTCATTTATCTCATTGCAGGGATTTACGCCCCATTATGCTTACCCAGTCTGAGATGCTGCGCACTGCTTTTGCACGGGCTATTGCGTTAGATCCTGACATGCTCTTAATTGAACACCCCCTTGAAGGACAATGCCTGTGGAATGCACAGATTTTTTTGCAGGCACTGCAGAATAGAGCTTTTGCGCCAAATAAAACTGTTATAGTTGTCACATATCAGCCATTAGTGTATATTGATATTGCAACGCGTTTTATCATGCTTCATGAGGGAAGCATAGTATTTGACGGAACAAAGGAAGAATTTCAAACATTTCAAAATGAATATGTAAAACAATTCGTTGATGTATTGCCATATGGACCAATGACCTTACGGTAGGAGTAAGACATATGAAATTAGAAAAGAATGAAATACGGGTTGCTATATTTATCCTTTTACCACTGGTAATATTACTGGTATTCGTTGTCCTGAAATTAGGGTATTCCTTTGCCACATCAACCATTGATGTGTATATGAAGGTTGATAATATTTCTTCAATAAAAAACGGCACACAGGTAAAAATTAAAGGCTATACGGTAGGAAGAGTAGTGGATATTATTCCAGTGTATAAGCCAACATTACATTTTCTGGCGCTGTTGCGTATTAAGAAAGAAATTGATATGTATGAAGACTGTTCGGCAGTAATTATGAATCAGAATATCATTGGTGATACTGTTATAGAAATTAGAAATCCTGTTAAAAAGGAAGCATTGTTGCGTCCTGGAGCAGTAATTGAAGGTGTTGAGTATGTTAGCCTCGAAACAATAGTGCAGGATGTGCACGCGCTTCTGGCAACACTGACAAATACTGTTGCAGTTATTCAGGATATATCACTTGAAAGCAAAGGCAATATCAGGAACCTGGTTGCCAATCTTTCAAAAAGTGTAGAGACTATAAGTTCGGTATTACAGGATTCGCAAAAAGATATACTGGCTATTATGGCTTCATTCCGTGAAACTGCAAAAACTATGAATGAAATTTCTATTGAACTCAAAAAACATCCTGTTAAGTTTTTGTTCAAGGGTGAAAAATAATACATGCCGTTTTTCTCAGTTGTTATTCCTACCTTTAACAGAGCGCATCTGGTTTCTCGGGCTGTTGAATCGGTACTTGCGCAGAAATTTACTGACTATGAATGTATTGTGGTTGATGACGGTTCAACAGATGATACTCAACGGATACTATCGCCCTATAAAAAACACATACAGTATATGTACACTCGTCATGGTGGTGTAAGCAAGGCGCGTAACTATGGTATACTACAGGCACAGGGTGAGTGGATAGCGTTTCTTGATTCAGATGATATGTGGCTGCCCAAAAAGCTTGCTATCCAGTATGAATATATTCAGACACATCCTGATGTCTATATTCATCAGACTGATGAGCTGTGGATACGAAACGGCAGACGCGTCAATCCAATGAAAAAACATCAGAAAAAAGAAGGATACATATTTGAAGATTGCCTGTATCTGTGTTTGATAAGCCCGTCGGCAGTGGTAGTTCACAGGAGTGTGTTTGAACGTGTTGGCATGTTTGATGAGCTTATGCCTGCATGTGAGGATTATGACCTGTGGTTGCGTGTTGCCTGGCAATACTACATAGGTTTTATTCCACAAAGGCTTATTGTAAAATATGGTGGGCACAGCGACCAGCTGTCATCAGCCCTGTGGGGCATGGACCGTTTCAGGGTGTATGCGCTGTGCAAGCTTATTGCCAGCTATGGTTTGCTACTTCCAGAGGCTTACTTCAATAAAGCAGTTGAGGTTGCACTTCAGAAATGTTCTGTATTATATCAGGGGGCAAAAAAGCGCTCTAACGTTGCATTAATACAAAAAGTGGAACGGGTTGTGCAGTGGCTCACTGTTGATAGGAAAAGCACATCAGTGTATCCTGACCTCTTAGAAGAATAATATTGTGCGATAGTATATGGTGAAGGAATGGTTCTTCATAAAATTCTCGCTTGTATACTATACCTTTGCCCCATTGCCACACATACCACACTGAGCCACCTGCATCGGCAGGATAACTTATCATAAAGATATCATCATTACCACTTACCTGAGATTGACCATAGCGTTTCTTGATGATATCATACGGGGTAACATCTTTTCCTTTGATATCAATCTCAAGTAACTTTTCAAAATCCAGAAATAGTGCTTTGCCGTAAGTGTTAATTGCCATTGATGTTTTTACATAATGCGGTGCCGATAGTTCATAAGCAAAACTCTTTTGCCTGGTAATATTAATTCCCACCACATAATCTTTGCTGCTATTGCCACAGTGTACCAGCGCATACTTTCCAGTATCATCAATAGCAATACCTTTAACAATAGTTGATGATGGTGAAGTTCCCTTATAAATAATCTGTCCTGTATTATTGCATATATAATAGCGTCCGTCGATAAAGCCTATCCCTGCAAAAGAACCTTTTTGTGAAAATGCTATCGTGGTGGTAAATTGTCCGTTAAGTTCATCATGGGGGTATACATTGCCGTTAAAGTCAGCAATACGTGCTGAGCTTCCATCAGCAGTGAGTAGTATAATAATGGAACCGTCAGGTGAAATGTATGGGTACTCGGTTGAAGGTAGTTTCCAGAAAAACTCATTTGAAGCATTATACAGGGCTATTTCATTGCCAACTTTTTTATAGGTTATATAAAATTTACCATCGCTGGTAGGTTTAACAAATGCATCACCAGCTGTAATAAATTTGTGAACCAAACCACTGGCACCAATATGGTAGTAGCCGCTGTCGGTGGTAACAGCAAATGACATTTTTTCATCATTACCGGGTGCAGCTTCTATAGCCTGTATTTTTTGCAATGAACCATACCAAAGTGGAGTAAGCATAAATCCTGTGTGAGTCATGAAAACAGGCGAAAATCCCAGAAGCATCCCAACCAGTAATCCAATTATTGAATATCTCATAGTTTGTAATCAATCCGTTAAAAAGCTTTTTAATTTCTGGCTGCGGGAGGGCAACCGCAGTTTACGAATGGCTTTTTTTTCAATCTGCCGAATACGTTCTTTTGAAAGTTTAAAGCGTTCACCTATCTGCTGCAACGACATTGGTTCATTACCGTCTAAACCATAACGCAATTTTAATATCTCACGTTCGGATGGTGTTAAGGTGTCAAGTACTTCATTGAGAGCTTCTTTCAATGATTCATCAAATACCTTTTTGTCAGGCGACTCTACTTTAAGATCCTCAACCAGGCTCAATACGGTATTATCATCGGAATTGCCAATGGTGGCATCCAGCGAAACAAAATCCTGGGTTATATTTCGCAAGTGGTTGATTTCATCATTATCCATATCAAGTTCTTCAGCAATTTCAGCAGGGCTTGGTTCTCGGCCGAGCTTGCTTTCAAGCGACTTATGAACCCTGTCAATTTTTTGCATATCTGCAGTTCTATTCAATGGCAGACGTATCAGTGAAGTTTTTTGTGAAATAGCCAGAAGTATTGCCTGCCTGATCCACCACACTGCATATGAAATAAAATGGTATCCTCTATCGGGGTCAAAGCGCTCAGCAGCTTTGATGAGCCCCATGTTTCCTTCATTGATTAAATCCAGTAAAGAAATACCACTGGTTTGATATTTCTTGGCAATTGATACAACAAACCGTAGATTAGCTTTTATTAATTCTTCTTTAGCTTTCTGGTCACCGGCACGAGCACGGCGTGCAAGTGCATCTTCCTCTTCCCGTGTCAAAAGAGGAATTTTATTAATCTGCTCTAAGTACCATGATATAGAAGAATCGGTAAAATCATCAAAGTTGGCTTTAATGGCTTCATTATTATTTTTTGTAACTTTATTCTGCTTTTGAAGCTTGAGTTTTTTTGCTTGGCTTTCAGGTGCAGACATTATATTTGATTTTGTAAGTTTTTCCTGTTTAACTTTTTTTGGCATACTTCTCCCTGTTAATCACTAAATAAGTAGTAAAAACTACTATCCGGTTACATTATTTAATTCAATGATTATTTTGACAAGGCAAAAAAAAACACTAATAATTAATAAAATTGCAGCTTCACGTTTAAAGTGCACCATGCAGTTTTCTCTGTAAAACCTCATACAAAGATTTCCATATATTAGATTTTCCTGGACGTGCATGTATCATCATTGTTATACTAACTATTCCCTCATCGATTACATGTGCAAAACTTTTTTCTCTGGAAAAAATATCGATATAACCTGTTGGTGTTTTCCACAATCCCCCGTTGCCAGGCACATTACGTATCTGCACAATAAATCTTACAGTCCAGTATCTCCTCTTATTTCCTGTGATAGGTACATTCTGTCACATTATCAAATGGTATGGTTTTTACAATTTATCCTGTGAAACTTTAGGGGCATCTCACTTACTATCTCTACTATCCCACGCATAACGGTGTCTGCATCCTTTGAAACTATACACCCTCCCTTGGACTTTCTTTTGTCCAGACGGCAACAACTCCATAGTATTCTTTTCACAAGGGGAAAAGGGACTTCAGGCGCCAGCCCCTTTTCCCCTTGCCATCCCCTTTACCCCCGCTTGGCGCCTATCGTTTTTTGTCTAATACTTTCCTTCTGCACTTTCTTTTGTCCGAACGGCAACAAAAGAAAGTGCCAAAGAAAAATGCCTTTGTCTTCTGTATGTATTCAATCATTGCCAGCGTGCTGCGGACGCCATCCTGGCTATGTCCTCGCACGCAACCCTATGACGCCGTACCTCCTGTACGGCTACCATTGGCATACTTACGTTTGTATTATGCTCTTGCTTGTTATCAGTCTCAAATACAACTATTTTCAGTTTTTCAATTGATCTTGTATACCAAAAGTATCAATGCATGAATAACTTTCCGCCGTGTTCTGCGGTGCTCGACAAAAATACGGCGCCTGTACTGTTCCTATCTAATGAAGAATGGTGATCACTTCGACAAGCTTAGTGACCTCCTGTCGGACCATGGTTGCTGAGCCTGTCGAAGCACGGTTGGTGAGCCTGTCGAACCACGCACGCAACATATTACGCCGTACCTCCTGTACGGCTATCATTGCTCCTTACTTTGCTCTTTTCAAAGAACGCTTTGCTTTGGATTATCACTTATTTATTTATATAGTTACACTTCTTATGCTGGTGGTACATTCTTTTCCCTGTGAGACTTTAGATGTATGAGACTACATGTTTTCTATTTTGTATTGCACTTTATTCTTGAATTTGCAAATAAAAAAACGTTTACATTACAAGGAACTATCTGACAATAAAAAATAATCAATTATCTGTTCATTGCCATTTGTCAATGTAAGTTTATTAAGAGCATCTTGTATATATGTTTTGGCATATATAGAAGTAAGCTTGTCTTTGTTTTTAATTTTATTACCGGTTGCTTCATCAATGAAATACTCTGGTGTTTTATCAATATATAACGTGCCTTTTAAACCCTGTTCAAATTTTTTTGTTGCTGTATTGTATCGCTTTTCATCAATAGTAATTGCATCAATAGTATTTTTGCGATAGCTTATAGTACAGGAAATCTTAAAGCTTGACGCATCACCGGTTATATATAGTCCTGTTACTAATTTATCAGTGTATGAATATTGAATTCTGATAAAAGTTGTTCCTGCCTGCTTTATACTTGCCGGTTTATTGAATAAAATATCAACTCGCCTGATATCATTAGCATATGAGTAATTAAATATGTGTGTTGATTGGTACAACACTGTATCACTTTCGGGAGATGTCGATGCAATTGTGTAGCTCGTTAAAAGCTTGCCCTTGTATTGAAGCTGAATTTTTGTAATAGGAGTATTTTTATACGGTGTATATTTATTAAGGCCTGTGATTCTGTTGTTTGTATCGTAATTAATAATATACCATCCTGTTACCCCTTTTTTATCTCGTATAACTATTTTAACAATTTTATTATCTTCATATATTTTTTCTACAGGGGTATATGTTGCACAACAAAGGAAAGGAATAATAAACAATAGGTATATTAATATTTTTTTATTTGACATAAATAATATCTTTATTTCATTGCATAAATTTTGTTATTGTTTTATGAAGATATGTATGATATTTAGTAAAAATGCAATAATTTTTTTATATTTGCATAATTTTTTGTTTAGTAACACAAAATATAGTAATGTTTTATACAATCTTTGATGAGGTAGTACATCATTATGGTACAGTACATTATTCGAAATGCAAAATTAATTATTGAGGAGATAGTTAAAAATATATGGAAGGCTTTGCTGTCAAGTTTTGGCATCATATTGCTTATAGCCTTTTTAGTACTGTATCTTTCACTGAGGGATTCTGTTACGAATTTTGTAGAAAAGAGGCTTTTTGGCTCACTGGATATTAACGAAATAATCGTTGAACCAAAAGCAAAAACTGGTGAAGCAACACTATCGTATGCTATAAATAGCATTCCAGTAGAAAAAGTTAAAGCTATCCGTAAAATGAATACTGTTGCATCGGTGTATACTGTTACCTGTATAAATGCAGCAACAAAGATAAAAATTGAATTATTAGGGAAATCACGGGCACCCTATGTACCCATTTGTGGGATAAGTCAGCAGTTTATCAAAGATAAAGTGCCAGGGTATAAATCATTCAGATATTACACCAATGAGCCGGTTCCAGTGATAGCCCCACAGGTGGCACTGGATATGTTTAACAATTTTGCTGCAATCAACAATCTTCCTTTATTTAATGAAGACACCTTAAAAGGATTTCCACTTACCTTAATAATTAATACCCCAAAAGGTGCTGAAACAAGAAAGCGCTTTGAAGTACCGGCTGTGGTTCATTCATTTTCAACGCTTTTCAATTTAACGGGTATTGTTGTGCCTGATACATTTGTTAATAAAATAGCAGCCCGGTATGCTGCAGAAACCAAAAGTGCTCAGCCAATCCTGTACATCAGATTGTATGTAAAAGTGAAAGATGTCAAAAAACTACCGGAAGTTACAAAACAAATCAAGTCCATGGGGCTTGCCGTTACTTCCCTTGATGAAGTGGCAAGCAAAACAAATCAGGCCATGAGCATTATTGATGGATTTTCAATCTTTGTTGGTTTCTTCTTATTAGTACTGACTGTTATATCAATTTTTAATTCATATTTAATAATCATATATAACCGGAGTTACAGCTTTTCACTACGCAGGATTTTAGGAGTATCAAAATTCAGAATAATCATGACATTCATGGTTGAAGCAGCTTTTATTGGTGCAGTGTATGGTTTCATTGGGTATCTAGCAGGTGCATACTTAATAAAGGCTGCTGGAGCAAAACTTTCATCACTGGTGCCGGCATTAAGCGGTATTGGCCTTGAGCCAGTAGGCATGAATGTATGTGCTGGTCTTGTTCTTTTCTCAATTGCAATTTCATCATTGTCAGCATTGATACCGGCTATTTTTGCGTCAAACATGAATTTATTTAAAGCATTAAGCAAACAGTGAGGTATAACCGTGGCATTATTACAGGTAAAATCGGTAAGTGTTCAGTATGATGAGCGCAAAGTTCTGGATGATGTAAGCTTTGAAGTTCAGGAAAGCACTATCACTGCATTAACAGGTAAATCAGGTTCAGGGAAAACAACTCTTCTAGGTGTACTATCGGGATTATTGCAGCCGAATGAAGGCACAGTACTTTTTATGGGTGATAATATTTTTACATGGAGTGACTTAAAGCGGTCGCGTTTCAGAAACAGGGATATTGGCTTTGTCTTCCAGTTTTTTAATCTTTTTTCTGATATTTCGGCGTATGACAATATTGCATTCCCGGCAATTCTTAACCGGGAAACGCGT
>Ga0209204_1001754_pt1 | contig 19328 bp, 19 predicted proteins | sample AD_JPNMR2_MetaG_FD_184425 | JGI IMG/M metagenome (GOLD analysis project Ga0209204, IMG submission 184425) | Active sludge microbial communities of municipal wastewater-treating anaerobic digesters from Japan - AD_JPNMR2_MetaG (SPAdes) (version 2) | ecosystem: Engineered > Bioreactor > Anaerobic...
ACCGACGCTATTTTGGTGATGCCATCTTCGATAGGTTGCTTGTTGCTGCTGTAAGCTACAACTCCGATTTCAGATCAAGAATTTATAATAGGTCTTCTTGCGGATAATCATTAAAATTATTGATAGAAAAATTGAATGATATTTTTTCTGATTATGCCTGTTTGTTATTAAAAAAAAGCAGTGAAATTATTCACTGCTTTTTGTTTCTTTATTTGCCTTTTTTTTCTTTTTGTTCTTCTAAAATGCGTAAAGCAATATCTAAAATTTTCGTATCATCCAGCATGACTATTCCACCATCAGGACCTGGCTCAATATGAATGCCACAACTTTTTCCGTTCTTAAAATTATGACCGCCAAAATAGTTCCGAACAGTTTCTTCTTCCAAACCAAGTTCATTTGCAATTTTTGTGATGCTACCGGAGGGAAGAGAATCTTTGATTCTACGAAGCTCGTTGAATGTTATTGTTTTTTCCATGTCAATAAAATATTTTTAGATGATTATTAGTGGATACCAAATTTTTTTATCCGCTTTAAATTTAAGTACATTCTTTTTTAAAAGCAAAACTTTTTTGAATTTTTATAACATAATAATTTTGCATAAATGTAAAAAAAATTAAGTTATTGTTAATCAATAAAATAAATAGTAATTCATTTATTTATTTTGTTTTATAACTTTACTATCTTTAACAAATTTTATTGTCCGATGTAGAATTTATTTTTTCATTTGAAATCATTTTAATCTTTGGAAAAATATTTGTTTTATTTTTCCTGTCATCAAAATAATAAATATGTTATAAAGAATATTTTTTACCCTTAAATTCTTAAATACTTTGCTTAAATTTGTAAAAAATAAAATTATAGCTTCAAAGGATTATAATCATTTCATTATCTTATAAATACGAGATGAAAACATTAGAAAAAAACATAGCAGCAGCACTTTTACAAATAAAAGCAGTTAAATTGCAGCCTCATAATCCATTCACGTGGGCATCTGGCTGGAGATCACCGATTTATTGTGATAACCGTAAAACACTTTCTTATCCTTCCGTTAGGAATTATATCAAAATTGAATTGACTCGTTTAATTCAGGAAATGTATCCTGAAGTTGAAGTGATAGCTGGAGTAGCTACTGGAGCCATCGCTCAAGGTGTGCTGGTGGCTGATGAATTAAGTTTGCCTTTCATCTATGTTCGTACCGCACCCAAAGATCACGGCTTGGAAAATTTAATTGAAGGAGATTTGCGTCCACGTCAGAAAATAGTAGTAATAGAAGATTTGATTTCTACCGGGGGAAGTAGTCTAAGAGCTGTGGAAGCAATTCGAAATAATGGTTCGCAAGTGTTGAGTATATTTTCTATTTTTACTTACGGATTTCCAATGGTTGAAGAAAAATTTAAGACTGCAAAAGTAAAACTAACCACTTTGTGCAATTATAAAGCCATTATTCAACAAGCTTTGGCCAGTAAATATATTTCTGAGGAAGATTATGCAATATTGGAAGATTGGCATAAAGATCCAGCCGGTTGGGGAAATAAAATATGATTAGATAATTTCATAAAAAAATAAATTGAATGACGAACTACGAAAGTGAAGCAAAAACCATTTTTTCAAATATTGAAAAGGTTTTTAATCAGTTGAGCGATCTGACAAATTTAGAAAGTTTGTTAGATGGTAACAAATCTGGGGTAAAAGATAAATTAAAAGATTTGCAATTTGATGCAGACAGCTTTAATTTTTCCATTGAGACTTTTGGTAAAATTGGCTTTAGAATTATTGAAAGAAAACCTTTTGAAATTGTAAAGTTTCAGTCTGAATATTTTCCTGTGAAAATGAATGTATGGATACTATTAAATGAAACTGCAGAAAATGAAACAAATATGAAGTTAAGTATCGAAGCTGATATTCCTTTAATGATTAAAGTGATGGTGGATAGCAAACTGAAAGAAATGGTAAATTTGCTGGCAGATACGATTAGTTCAGCACTAAATATGAACAATTAACTTATTCAAAATTAATTATAGTTATTTAGTAATACAATTATTATATATGCCAAAACTTTGGGATAAAAATTCAAAACAGTTAAATGCCAAAATAGAAGATTTCACCATTGGTGAAGATCAAAAATGGGATGGTTATCTGGCAAAATATGATGTGACAGGTACTTTGGCTCATATTCAGATGCTATGTGCTGTTGGTTTACTTAAACCAGAAGAATTGGAATTATTAAGAAAAGAGTTAAAAAGTATTTATCAAGAAATTGAAAAAGAAAACTTTAAGATCGAAGAAGGGGTAGAGGATGTTCATTCACAAATAGAATTAATGTTGACTCGCAAACTTGGAGATGTTGGGAAAAAAATTCACAGTGCCCGTTCCAGAAATGATCAAATTTTATTGGATTTGAAACTTTTTACTCGTACTGAAATAGAAAAAATCGTACACGCTGTTGTTGAGTTATTCGATTCATTTATAGCACAAAGTGAAAAATATAAGGAAGTTTTAATGCCGGGCTACACGCATTTACAAGTTGCCATGCCTTCTTCTTTTGGCTTGTGGTTTGGAGCTTATGCCGAAAGTTTGGCAGATGACCTACAGCTTATGTTATCAGCATGGAAAATCACTAATCGGAATCCGCTTGGTTCTGCTGCAGGTTATGGTACTTCTTTTCCTATCGATAGGCAAATGACCACTGATTTATTAGGATTTGATAGTATGAATTACAATGTAATTTATGCTCAAATGGGAAGAGGAAAAATGGAACGGATTGTTCTTTCTGCTCTTGCCAGCGTGGCAGCAACTCTTTCAAAATTTTCTTACGATGTATGCTTATACAATTCTCAGAATTTTGGATTCATCCATTTGCCGGATGAATTTACAACAGGCTCCAGCATCATGCCACATAAAAAAAATCCAGATGTCTTTGAATTATTAAGAGCAAAATGTAATAAAATTCAATCACTTCCTCAACAAATTTTGACCATTACTAATAATTTACCTTCTGGCTATTTTCGTGATTTTCAAATAATTAAAGAGATTTTTATTCCTGCTTTTAGTGAATTGTTGAATTGTTTAGAAATAGCAACAATGATGGTAGAAAAAATAGAAGTGAATACTCATCTCTTAGACGATCCACGTTACGATGATCTTTTTAGCGTTGAAGAAGTAAATCGTTTGGTACAGGCAGGAGAACCTTTCCGTGATGCTTATAAGAAAGTAGGAAATGAAATTGAAACAGGCAGTTTTAAACCTGAAAAAAAGATTCATCATATTCACCAGGGAAGTATCGGTAATTTATGTAATGATAAAATTATTGCTTACAAGGACGAGATTTTATCACAATTCAACTTTGAAAAAGTTCATCAAGCGGAGAAAGCATTGTTATTGTAAAAAATATCTTTTTGATATTTAGCACAATAGAATTATTGAAGATTGGTGTCTTTTTTTCCCTTTATAGCATTATCTTTCTTTTCTAAATTTGTATTAGGGGCATTGGAAAAAGAAACATTTTTTTCTGCATTGCTTGAATGAGGCTTTCTGCGTGATTCATAAGGACTTGACAAAAATACATCAGTGCTTTTCAGTGGTCTTAAATGAGGTAGCCAGATATAGTTTTTCAAATATAAATCTTTTTCTGAAAGTTTTTCTAATGGATAAATTATTCCTGAAGAAGCGGGTGTCAACACAATTCTATCCACTTTTTTATCTTTCATATAAACGGTTACGTAACTGCTTTGTGTTTTATTCTGTCCGATTATGGTAGAATCTTTACTGTCAATAGGATAATAAAGTGTTTCTGCATTCCCTTTGATATCAATTTTTTTAATTTGATTGCTATCAAGATAAGCTATGATTTCTTTCCCTGAAAGTTGATTGAAATGAATGGAATCATGCTTTTGAATAGCCATTGCTGATAGTTGAATAACAACACGATCTATTTTTTTATTTTTCAAAAAAGCTTGTACAAAGTCGCCTGTGATTTGATAATCTTCTGACCAGAGAATCGGTTCTCCGTATAAATAAATAATTGAATCTCGCCCAGAATAAAATATAGAATCGCAAACCCCTTGAAGATCATTTCTGAAAAAACGAACATGATAATAGCCATTAGCCATGTTATAGATTGAATCCTTATAAGTTTTTAATGTATCAGCATGTAGAAAAAGAGAATCTTTCGATGACCAGTCAACCAGTAAAGCAGAATCGGTAGCTAATCCTTTTTCTGAATTTTCATCATAAGAAACATAATTTCCAAAAAGTGAAGTTTTTTCTACTGTATCTTTTAAAATAACATGTTGAAAAGCTTCTCCATATTTTTGTCTTTTATCATAAAAAATGGTATCTCCTATGAGTGATTTTCCATTTTTTTGTTTCACTATAGAGCGGTCTAAAAGCATAGAACGATCATTTGCTGTATTATACCATCCTCTGGTTGAATAAATATCTGTCTCATTCTTGTAGATTACGTGCGTTTTACCTACTATATTGGCAATATTTGTTTTGGTATTGTATTTTAAAGTATCAGCATCCATTATAAAATTTTCATTTTCCAGATGTACTTTGTTTTTGAAGATGGCTTCATTGGTGACAGGCGAATATTGTCCCCAAATAGAAGTTAAAGTATTTAATTCATCCTGAATTTTTCCGCCGGTATAATAATAAGCCAAATTCATCATCCGATCATAATTCATACTATCAGTAGTCAAAACTGTTTTCCGATTTTCCATGCGAACATTTTTTCTTAAACGCGCAAGTTTAGTATTTCCATCGTAATATAAGAAATTACCATATATAAATATAGTATCACCTTGCACCATGCGAATATTACCAAAAGCATCCAATGAATTTGAATTGGGATAAAAATAGGCACTATCGCAATACATCAATGCGTTTTCATGTCGAAAAATAACATTTCCTTTTAAAACCTGAATATCAGGATTCTGAAATTTATCAAAACTGGCTATTTCAGAATTTTCCAGATAAATTAACGTAGCATTTTTATTTTCCAGAGGGTTTGCTATCGGAGCTACTGGCTTTAATGGGGGCAAGGTTGTTGTAGGCTTGGTTAATTCTTTCTTTTTGACTTTTGGTGGTTTTTCTGATTCTTTTTGTGCTTTTAAAATTTCTTCTTTTAATTGTTTAGGCTTATTTTGAGCTTGTAAAGCGAGAAAAGGAATAAAAAACAAAAAAAGAATAACAAAGTATTGATACACAATTCTTTTGTTAGCTAAAAAACAAGAATTAAATATTTTTTTAAAAATGGACGAAATCATGTAAAATTATTGAATTTGGCAGGATAAATCATTTTTTTATCCAACCTGGATATTGGAATTCACAGTTTTGCCATGCTGGATCAATTCTAATATAAGTTTCCTTTTGTTTTTTAGCAATCCAGTTTCGCAAAAACTCGTCTCTTTTTTTGTTTTCGTAATAATTTTTTATCAATAAATAATCGTCACGTAAATTGGCTTTATGATTTTCAATTTTTGATTTGACTTTTACAATGGCAACGACTTCTTTATTGGTTTTAGGATCAATCATTAAAAAAGGATCCGAAATTTCACCCACTTTCATGTTGTAAACGACTTTCGCAATTTCGGGAGGTAAATCTTGATATTCAAATTTTGAAGTGCCTGTTTTCTCATTCAACATCAAACCTGCATTCATTGCTGTATTTTTATCGTGAGAATAATAAATGACAGCTTGTTCAAAAGTCATTTTTTGATTACGAATCAAATTGGCAATTGAATCCATTGTATGAAAAGCTTTCTGTTTATCTTCTTCAGAAATGTGTGGTTTTAGCAGGATATGCCGACAATTAATACGGTCGCCTCGTTTTTCAATCAATTGAATAATATGAAATCCAAATTCAGTTTCTACAATTCGTGACACTTTTTTGGGATCTTGGAGATTGAAGGCTACTTCTGCAAATTCAGGCACCAATTGTCCTCGTCCCAGAAAGCCTAATTCACCTCCACGTTTTGCACTTTCTATATCTTCAGAATACAGTCTTGCCAGGACTGAGAAATCTGCTTCACCATTATTAACTCGTCTTGTAAAATCCAATAATTGTTCTTTTATACGGTTGATTTCCTGTTGAGGAATGGGTGGTTGATAACTTATAATTTGCAATTCAACTTGTGAAGGTACCATTGGAATACTATCTTCAGGCAATTGATTATAAAAACGTCGTACTTCAGCAGGAGTCGCATTAATATTGCCAACTAGTTTTTGCTGCATTTGTTGAATAATCATTTGCTCACGAATTATTTCTCGAAGATCCTGACGCAATTCTGTTGTACTTTTTCCAAAGTATTCTTCCATTTTTTCTTTGGATCCTATTTGTGAAATGAAATAATTTATTCGATTTTCTACCTGATTATTGACGATACTTTCGTTTACTGTGATGCTATCCAATTGGGCCTGGTGCAAGAAAAGTTTTTGAATAGCAAGCTGTTCTGGAATGACACAATAAGGATCTCCTTGAATGGGTACACCTTCATATTGAGCACGCAATTTATATTCTTCAACCTCTGAACGCAAAATAGCATCATCACCAACAACCCACACAATACCATCAATTAAATTTTTTTGGGCATTTATATTTGGTAAGCAAAATATTAACAATAAAAAATTAAGAAGACAAAAAAATTTTTTCATTTTAATTGATTTGATTTTAGCTTTTAAATAAAATGTTTTTTTAATAATTAGGATTTTATAAAATTATTTTGTTTGTTTGAAAAATTCAATTTTTTTCTTTTTCATCGCATCGTTATACAACTCTGATTCAAATTGAGAAATAAAATCAGCTTCTTTTTTGTGGAGCAGGATATGGGTTATATCTTCTTTCGCTATTTCGTAAGGCATTGTTTTTCCTGCAGGGACAAAAGCACTTATTTTCAAGAAATAATGTTTTGTGCTGTCTGATAACTCAACAAATGAGTTGGAAGCTAAAAAACTGACAGGATCGTTAATTTGCAAAGGAATTTTCTTCAAAATCTCAGAAAATGGCATCCATTTGTTTCCAAAATAAAGATATTCAATAGCATTACGCAAACTATATTTTTCAATATTTTCCAGTGCTTTTTGATTGTCAGATTTAACCCATTCCCGTACCGTAGCTATTTGAGGAGCTGTTGGTGGAACTATTAGCAATAATCCTTGTATATAACTTTCTTGAGCTACTAATTGTTCTTTGTATTTTTCATAAAAATTCTTAATTTCATCTTCTGGTATATTTCTGGATAATCTTTCCTGAATCAATTGTTGTTGATATTTATGTATTGTGAGCGACTTTCGATATTCTTCTACCAGCTTTTCAATTTCTTCTTGATTGCTAATATTTCGTTTGGCGTTTTCATACATCAAAGTTTCAATTATCCATTTTTTTATGAAGTTATTAGCTATTTCAGTACTGTCTTTTTTAGCAACATTAGCAGGAATTGCCTGTTGAACTTCATCCAGATATAAATAATTGCCTTCAACCTGAAGAAGGGGCTGACGACTTATTTCGTGAGTTTTATGTAAACAGGAACAAAAAAAGACTATTAAATTTAAAATAAAAATTTTATAAATTAACCTCATGAAGTTTTTACTAAGAGATAAACCGACTCTTATAAACAACAAAATAAAAGCTATGCAAGTTAGCTTTTATTTTGTTGTTGAAGAACTTTGATAAAATTTATTAGTTTTCCTTAACTGTTTTCAAAACATCTTTGTCCACATAAAAAGGATATTTGGTTCTTAACTTTTTGATCCATTCTTTTTCAAGATAATCCTGATAATCACTTATAATGGCTCCGCGAACATCAGTATAATCTTCTGGAGATTTAAGTAAACGTCCATGAACAAAGACATAAGGATAACCTTCAGGAGCAGTATAATTATCTTTTACCTTAAAAATAAATTTATCTACTGCTTTATTATCACCTTGAACAAACAAACCTTTTTCAATTTTTACATATTGAATACTGTCATTTAATCGATTTAGCAAATTCTTTTCTATTTCTTTTTCAGGTGAGCGTTTTGCAATAAGTTTAGCTGTTTTAAAAGTATTTTTGTCCTTACAGTAAATTACCAGCCCTTTGAAATGGGGTTTTGACCATTTATAATCTGATTTATGCTGGTTAAAATAATTAGCCAGACCCACAGTATCTTGAACTGCTTTTTCCCACACTTCACGATTGCTGATTTCAAACAAAAGAATTCCATCATGATATTCCTGCATTAACAAGCGGAAATCATCGTATTTTTTTTCTAATTGGCTATCTTCATAATTTAACAATTCATTATCAACAAATTCATTCAATTTTTCATTGATCATTTCTGTTGGAATTGTTTTTTGAGTGTAAGGATTTTTTTTGATATAGTTAGCTAAATCCTGCTGTGTATATTTTCTGTCAGCAAAACTAAACAATGGTTTATTTAAGTTACTAATGTTAACCAAAAAGATTGAATCATTTAAAGAATGACCTTCAGCTAATTTATAAAATTCTTCTACGCTTTCAGGAATAACTTGGTAATTGTATTCAGCCCTTAATTTTTTCAGAAATGACTGTTGTGGCAATTTGCCTCTTTCATCATATTTGAGCCGTCTTTCTAAATCGGGTTTTATTTTTTCAAAGGAAGACAAACTTCTTCGGTCTAATAATTTAATAATATGCCAACCAAAAGGCGTTTGAATAGGTTCTGAAACATCACCAATATTTTTTAAGGCAAATGCTGCTTTTTCAAATTCAGGAATCATTCTTCCTGTTCCAAACCAGGGTAATTCTCCTTGCTTTGAAGCAGAAGGTTTATCTTCAGAATAGTTTTTTGCTAAAGTTCCAAAATCATCTCCTGCTAAAATTCTTTGATATAGAGAATCAATCACTTCTTTAGCACGTTTATTTTTTTCAGGATCATTGGAAGTAAACCGCATAATGTGTGCAACCTGCACTTCGCCTGGAGAATTTCTCCGATTGTGAACCTTAATAATATGGTAGCCAAAAGAAGTACGTACAGGCTTTGAAATAGAACCAACGGGCGTATTATAAGCCATACTTTCAAAAGAATAGGGCGTCTGAAAAACAGTTATCCATCCAATATAGCCACCTGTTTTCTCAGCCATTTCGTCTTCCGACATTTCTCTGGCAACTTTTGCAAAATCTTCTTTTTCTAATCGTTTTTGAATCAATTTTATTTTGTTCCATGCTGCCAATGTATCAGCAGGAGTAGCATTTTGAGGAATTCTGACCAGAATATGACTTACTTCCACGTCTTCTTTCATACGGTCGTAAGCTTCCTTTATTAAAGCTTCTTCCAACTTTTGATCTGTCAGATAAGGTTTTGCCAGTTGGGCTCGATAACCTTTTAATTCGTTGATAAAAGCAGCGGTGGTATCAATTCCCTGAGCTTTTGCTTCTTCAACTTTCAATTTGAAATTAATAAATAAATCTACATATTCATCTAATGTCTTTTTATCTAAAAAATTATTTGAGTTATTTTTATTATAAATATATTCAAATTCCGATTTATAAACTGGATTACCATTTATAGTCATCAAGACTGGATCGTTCACTTGTGCAGCCAAACTGCTTGAGATCAAGAGAAAAAAGGCACATTTATAAAAAGATAATTTCATTGGTACATTATTTTAGTTATTGGTTATGATTTTTTCGTAAAGCAATTTATAATTATTAGTTAACATTTTCTTTTACTTTGATAAACGTACTATTATTCATTATGTTGTAATATCAGAAAGATTTTTTCAGCATTTGAAGTTTTATTTTATTCCGATCTGCTGTAATTTGGTGCTTCGCTGGTAATGGTTACATCGTGTGGATGGCTTTCGTTGATGCCAGCGTTTGTGATTCGAGTAAATTTGGCATTATGAAGCTCTGTAATAGTTTTAGCGCCACAATAACCCATTCCAGCTCGCAATCCTCCGATTAACTGATAAATTACTTCGTAAAGTGTACCTTTATAGGGAACTCGTCCAGCAATTCCTTCAGGAACTAATTTTTTTATATCGTCTTCCATGTCCTGAAAATATCTATCTTTTGAACCTTTTTCCATTGCTTCCAAAGAACCCATTCCACGATAAGTCTTAAATTTACGTCCATTGAAAATTATGGTTTCACCCGGCGATTCTTCAACACCGGCAAATAATGAACCTGTCATAATAGTATCGGCACCAGCAGCCAGAGCTTTTACAATATCGCCTGAATACCTGATTCCTCCATCTGCAATTAATGGTACATTGGTATTTTTTAATGCTTTAGAAACTTCATAAATAGCAGATAATTGGGGGACTCCTACGCCTGCAATAATTCGAGTGGTACAAATAGAACCTGGTCCAATACCGACTTTTACTGCGTCAGCTCCAGCTTCCACTAAATCATGGGCAGCTTCAGCAGTGGCGATATTGCCTACTACTATATCAACCTCCGGAAATAATTGACGTGTTTTTTTTAAAGTTTCAATCACTCCCTTTGAATGTCCATGAGCGGTATCAATCACAATGGCATCAACTTCAGCCGCTACAAGGGCTTTTATTCGATCAAACACATCAGGAGTTACTCCTACCGCAGCAGCCACACGTAATCTTCCTTCTTTATCTTTCGAAGCCATTGGCTTGTCTTTTGCTTTGGTAATATCTTTATAAGTTATTAATCCGATTAATTTGTTGTTTTCATCTACAACTGGAAGTTTCTCAATTTTATATTGCTGGAGGATATCAGCAGCTTCCTCTAATGTGGTAGTTCGTGAAGTAGTAATAAGATTTTCTTTGGTCATTACTTCATCGATTTTTTTATTCAATTCTCGTTGAAAACGTAAATCACGATTAGTTACAATTCCTACTAAATAGCCCCCATCGTCAATAACAGGTATTCCTCCAATTTTATATTCGTTCATTATTTTCAATGCATCTCCTACCGTTGCACCTTGAGGAATGGTGACAGGATTGGAAATCATTGCATTTTCCGCACGTTTAACTATTTCTACCTGCTTTGCCTGTTCAGCAATGGTCATATTTTTGTGAATCACCCCAATACCGCCTTCTCGAGCTATGGCAATTGCCATTTTCGATTCCGTAACGGTGTCCATAGCAGCAGAAACAATAGGATTTTTTAGTTCTATATGACGAGAAAAACGAGTGGATAAATCAACTTCGCGTGGTAAAACTTCCGAATAAGAAGGAATTAATAACACATCATCGAAGGTTAAACCTTCAAATTGAATTTTTTCTGCAATAAATGACATAGTTTTAATTTTTTATGGTTTTTGAAAAATGTTTTCAAGGAAAATATTCCATAAAACAAGTCGGATAAAATAACTTATTCACAAGTATATATATTTTATTGACAAGTTTTATATCACCTTGAGATAAAAATATAATAATAAACGTATGAAAATTATTGCACGCAAATTTACATAAAAATTAGCAAAAAATACGTATAATTCAAAATTTGTTTTTCTTTCAAATAATTCCTTATTTTTACACAAGAATAATTTTCAAATTGAGAAAAAATTATTACTTTTGCTTGTGTCGAATGAATAAATTTTTTAAAAGAATTCATTAACCTTTAAAAATTGTTTGTTATGGGGAAAGAAGCTATAAAAGTTGCATCTGTAGATGTCAACAAGTTACTTGAAATGTTAAATGCTGCACTTTCCGAAGAATGGTTGGCATATTATCAATACTGGATTGGCGCCAGGCTTATGGAAGGTCCAATGAGAAGTGAAATCGAGCCCGAACTTTTAATTCATGCGAATGAAGAATTAAGTCATGCAGAATTAATCGTTGACAGAATTATTCAGTTAGGTGGTACCCCAGTTTTAAATCCAATAGAATGGGAGAAATTAGCACGTTGTACTTATGAAGCACCAACCGATCCGTATATTGAAGTGATTCTGGAACAAAATTTAAGAGGAGAACGTTGTGCTATCGACCGTTATCAAGAAATTGCCAGTTTTACAGATGGGAAGGATTTCACTACTCATCAAATGGCAATTACTATTTTAAATCAAGAGCTTGAACATGAGAATGATATTGAAGATTGGATAAAAGATATTCAACTCATGAAAGATGAATTTAAAAAGATAAGACTCTGATTTTAAAAATTCTATTGAAAGTAAAACCATTATAAGTTGGTTTTTTATAACCAAAAAATATAACTAATTTATAATGGTTTTTTATGTTGAAATAAAAAATTTTTTTACGTTATTTTTTATTTTTATTGAAAATTGATTTGATATTTTTTTTTGAAGGTTTATTGTATTTAATATTTTTCTGAGAAGAGGATTCAAGATAATTATTTGTAACAATCATCTGATAAATCACTCCCCAATCCGGCAATCCTCCTAAATTGCGATCATCAATATAAATGTCAGCTCTGATTTTTCTCGATTGAGAATCGTTTTCTGTCTCTTCAGGATAATTTTTATTAACCGCATAAAATTCTAGTCCGCGTTTACGACAATACTCAACTGCTTCTTCCAGTTCTTTTCCCTGGCGAACTGTCCATAAAATAATTCGATGCTGATATTCAGTTTGCAGACGTTTTAGTGCCTCTATGGCAAAAGGGATTTCTGTGCCAATTTTGGGATAAGCATGCTTAACAATTGTGCCATCAAAATCAACTGCAATAATCATTACCTGAATTTTTTTGAATAGTTATTTTACAAATAAATTTCCCTTAGAAGTTAAGAAGCTGGTTCTTTTTAATAAAGTTATTCTTTATCTTCTAATTTTAAATCATTCCTCATTTGTTGCTGATGAGGCTTACAAAAAATAAGAGCAACAGCAGCAATAGCAGCACAAAAAATCATTGATTGCAAACGAAGTACATAAAAAAATAAGATACCAATTATGAATCCTGTACCAATAATGAGCAATCTTAATCGAGCCCCTTTTTCGTATTTCTTTAGTCTAAGTTCTTCATTTTCAAGCACAGACCATTTACTTAATTTTTTATTGAAAAAATATAAACTCAGAGGAATGGAACCAATAACAAATATAATCAATAAGCTGGATAAGGTAATTCCTGCATTACTTTGAGGTGGAATAGGGGAGTGGTTCTGGGAAAAAATAAAACCAAGCAAGGCTATTATTACTCCACCAACAAAAATTCCATAGTATATATATAGTAATTTTTTGATAATTTTTTCGACCATTTTTTGGCTGTTAAAATGAGTGTAAAAATAACTTATTATATTGATTATTAGTATTTTATAGTAAAATCTTATTTAAGAGTTGGATTAAATTCAACACGATTTAGAATGGAGCGTCCCAATGTCAATTCATCCGCATATTCCAATTCATCTCCAATGGCAACTCCACGTGCTAAAGTAGTGATTTTTATTTTTAGAGGGGCTAATTTACGATAAATATAAAAATTGGTAGTATCGCCTTCCATTGTAGTACTTAGTGCGAGAATAATTTCCTTAATGTTTTCTTCTTTAGCTCTTTGAATTAAGCTATCAATTTCCAAGTTGTTTGGTCCAATGCCGTCCATAGGTGAAATAATACCGCCCAGCACGTGATAAACTCCTTTATATTGCTGAGTATTCTCGATTGCCATCACATCTTTTATGTTTTCTACTACACAAATGGTTTGGTGGTCTCTGGCAGGATTATCGCAAATAGAACAAATTTCTGTATCTGAGATATTGTGACAAACTTTGCAGTAAAGAATTTCTTTACGCAAGCGAATCAGTGTTTCTCCAAAAAATTCTACTACTTCTTCAGGTTGCTGAAGAAGATAAAGAGTCAGCCTGAGAGCTGTTTTTCTTCCAATGCCCGGTAGTTTAGCAAATTGAAACACAGCATTTTCCACTAGTATTGAAGGAAATTGTTCTTGTCCCATAATCAATTATAAATACAATTATTATTGCAAATTTACAAAAATTTAGTTGGCGAATCAACACTCCTATAGATTTAATCCTTCAGATTTTTTCACTAATTTTGTCAAATTCAAAAAAATTTAATTAATAAATAGAATTAAAAAATGTCAGGTGCTACTATTTTGTTTATTATTGCTGCTTATTTTTCAGTTTTATTACTTATTTCGTTTATTGTCAGTAGAAAAAGCAACAATAATGATGCTTTCTTTTTAGCAAACCGAAAATCACCCTGGTGGATAATTGCTATTGGAATGGTAGGTTCATCAATTTCAGGAGTTAGTCTTGTTTCTGTTCCTGGGATGGTGCCAAGTATCAATTTTACTTATATGCAAACTGTTTTTGGTTTCTTTTTTGGTTATCTGATTATTGCAAATGTGCTTTTACCTTTGTATTATAAATTAAACTTGACTACTATCTATACCTATTTAGAAGAACGTTTTGGTAAACATTCTTATAAAACAGGAGCTTCTTTTTTCTTATTATCGAAAACTATCGGAGCTGCGGCTCGCTTGTATATTGTAGCCTTAATTTTGCAAAATTTTGTTTTTGAAGCGTGGCATATACCCTTTGAATTGACTGTTTGTGGTATTATTTTTATGATTTGGTTATATACTCAAAAAAGTGGGATTAAAACTATTGTGTGGACAGATACGCTTCAAACCATTATTTTAATAACAGCCTTGGTATTAATTATTGTAGAGGTTTCAAAACAATTGAACATGGGATTTGATGGAATCGTTTATCAATTGATTAATAGTGAAAAAACACGAATTTTTGTTTTTGATGATTGGCATACTAAGCAGAATTTTTTTAAACAATTTTTCAGCGGTATTTTTATTGCTATTGTTATGACAGGACTTGATCAAGATATGATGCAAAAGAATTTAACGTGTCGAAATTTGCATGATGCAAAAAAAAATATGTATTGGTATGGGATTTCATTTGTTCCGGTTAATTTTTTATTTTTAGTTTTAGGTGCAATGTTGTTACTACTTGCAGAACAGAACAATATCGTTTTACCAGCATTGGGAGATGAGATATTACCCATGTTTGCTGTCAATTATTTAGGAAATACAGTTTTAATATTGTTTATTATTGGAATTGTAGCTGCAGCTTTTTCGAGTGCCGATTCAGCGCTGGCTGCTCTTACTACCTCTTTTTCTGTGGACATTTTAGGCGTTCAACATCAAGAAGAGGAAAAAGCTATTCGCACAAGAAGAATTATTCATATTGGCATTTCTATTGTGTTTGCTTTGATTATTATTATTTTCAAGGTCATTAATAATAAAAGTGTCATTGATGCGATTTATACCATTGCCTCTTATACCTATGGTCCCTTGCTGGGAATGTATGCTTTTGGACTTTTTACTAAATTGAAAGTAAAGGATAAAGCTATTCCTTATATTGCTATTTTATCTCCATTAATTTGTGGCACAATGAATTATTTTAGCATGCGATATATGTCTTATGCTTTTGGTTATGAGTTGCTTATGATAAATGGGTTGTTAACTTTTATAGGTATGTGGTTATTTAGGATTCGGGATGATGAAGAAATAAAGCTTTTAAATCCTCATCCTATAGAAATTAAAAAGTGATCGACAGATTTTTTTATTGTTTGATTAAAAAACATGGAAATTAAATCGGCAACATATGTAAAAAGTAGTGAAAATTATTTGAAGTGTCCTGAAGGAAATTTACCTGAATATGCTTTCATTGGACGTTCTAATGTTGGTAAATCATCCTTAATTAACATGTTGACACATCGGAAAAAATTAACCATGACTTCCTCAAAACCAGGAAAAACTTTGTTAATTAATCATTTTTTAATTAACAATCAATTTTATTTTGTCGATTTGCCAGGATATGGTTACTCATCGTTGCAGAAAGAAAAGCGAAAAAAACTTTCAAAAATGATTGAAGACTATATTCTTTATCGTGAACAATTAGTAAATTTATTTGTATTACTCGATGTTCGACTCGACCCTCAAAAAATCGACATCGAATTTATTGAATGGCTTGGAAAAAACAAAGTCCCTTTTTCATTGATATTTACAAAGATTGATAAATTATCAACTAGTCAGGTAAACGAAAAGATTCAAAATTATCAAAATATTTTACTCCAACAGTGGGAAGAATTACCACCGGTATTTTTAACTTCTTCCTTAAAACAATTAGGTAGGAAAGAATTGCTTCAATATGTGGAAAATATTAATAAAAATCTCAAATAATTCTTATAGGTAATGATGTAAGGAATGCGAGTTAGCAAGATTTCATATTATCGGGGAATAAGGATTTTTGTATAAGTATAATACTTTACGCTAAACAAATATTTAATTGCCAAGCCAATTTTAAATAATTAAAAATTTTTGTACTTATATTTTGTTTCACTCTTTAACGAGTAAGAATTTCCTACTTTCAGAGCTTTAAAAAACAACCTCAATTTTGCAATTTTTCGTTGATACATTATATTGTAATTCAAATAATTATAAATTATTTTTCTAATATTGCCATTAGAAATTTCACTTAATAGCAAATTTTAGATTAGCCCCATCTTTACGGTTATGTGAAAAGATCGGAAAATAAAATAGGAGGAAACTATGATTTATTTTCCTCCTACTCGATTTATTTTTTATGTTGTCAATAGTGTTTAAGATGTTGGACGTGGATTGGCAGCATAAATAATTTTCAACGCATAAGCTCTTCGTAAAGCTTGTTTAATATCATTAATGATACCCATGTGTGTATCTCTATCCGCTTTGATACATACTGTCATCAAATTTTGATCTTCTTCTTTCATAGCACTCCGCTCATTTACAATGTATTCTGCTATTTCAGATACGTCAGCAAAAGCATCGCTTAGTTGAATACGTGTTTCTGATCCATAAATCTTTTGGTATTGTGGTAGCGGTTTCCCTACATAAATATAACGAATCAACGACTTGTTTTCTAACTTTTGGACTTCAGTTGCAAGAGGAGGACTAATTCTAACTTTAAAGGTCACCTCTTTCAATGAAGTAACAGCCATAAAGAAGAATAACAGCATAAAAATAATATCAGGCAATGAAGATGTACTCAAAGCCGGCATTTCTCTTTTTTCTTTTTCTCTAATTCGTGCCACTTTTCACTCCTCCATAATTTTTGGGTTCAGCTTCAGATATCTTTTGAGGATAAACCTTCTGAATTGCTCCTTGTAACTTTTCATTCAATTCGTGATAATGCTTGCCGAAACGCTGCATAGCTAATTCATCTCGTAATTCATTGTAAGCAGCTATTAACTCATTTTGTACATCAATATAAGCTTGGTAAGTTGTGCCTACATCATTTTGAAGAGAAATAACATGATTTTTTGTAAAAGTCATGGGACCTAAATATTCAATATTCTCAGTTACGAGTTCTGGAAGATTTGGATCATTATTTTCGTTTTTGATAAACTCTTTTGCCTTTCTTCTTAGGTCTTTGATATCTATTATTTCTCCTTGTACCATTAATTGATTCTTACTATTTATACGCACCACAAAAAGATTACGTTTCTTAATATCTATATCTGGTGGTTTCTGATCAGGTGGTAAGGGAGGCGGTAAACGTCTTGCCAAACCCGTTCCCACATTCAAGGAAGTGGTAACAAGGAAAAAAATCAAAAGCAAAAATGAAATGTCAGCCATAGAACTGGCATTTATTTGCCCTACTTTTCTTTTTTTTCTTTTCCCCATGTTTATTTTTAATTTAAAATAAATTTTAAAAAATGCTCTATTTTAAGCTCTTATAAATTTGTGCACCAATAATTGTTAATATGAGGGCAATAAGCATCACATAAACAGGATAAATCATCATATCGCAAAATCTTGCCCAATCACCTACATTCTGGTTTCCATCATAACCAATAATTTTTACTTCCTCAGAGCTGCCAAAAATCCAGGATAATACAAATACTAAAATAAATAGAATGATTGGAATTAAAGATTTAATGGCTGATTGGGGATTAATAATATAACTTTTTACATTGGTTCTCCCCACCATAACTAAGGTGATAACAATTGTTAAAGCAACGAGGAAGTATGTCCAATATATCAGAACATCTGTAAAACGAGGAACCGACATTAATTCACCCGCACTATTATAAATAGATTCACCGCTTCCTCCTACATATATTAATAATACCAATATTACAGATATACTTACTAAAGTTATTGCTATGATAGTTGGTATCTTTTCTACAATTTTTGACATAACTTTATTATTTATTTTTTAGTAGTATATTTTACAATGATATCCAGTAATGAGATAGAAGAATCTTCCATATCGTTAGTCATTCCTTCTACCAAAGTAAGAATGTAATTATAAAATACTTGCAGAATTATTGCTACAATAAGTCCAAACACTGTTGTTAACAATGCCACTTTAATACCACTTGCTACAATAGTTGCTGAAATATCTCCTACTTGTTGGATCCGGTCAAAAGCCTCAATCATACCAACAACTGTTCCTAAGAAACCTAAACTTGGTGAAATAGCAATAAATAAGCTGATCCATGTAAGATTGGTTTCCAATAAACCCAATTGTACACCTCCATAAGAAGCTACGGTTTTTTCTACTACTTCAACTCCTTCATCGAAACGGGACAATCCCTGATAGAAAATAGAGGCTACAGGTCCTCTGGTATTACGACATACTTCCTTTGCAGCCTCAACACCACCTTTACTCCAGGCCTTATCTATGTCGGCTAACAATTTTTTAGTATCGGTAGAAGAAAGACTTAGATAAATAATACGTTCAATACACAAAGCTAATCCTATAATTAAGCAGAGGGCTATAGGAGCCATCCATGCAGGTCCACCTTCAATAAATTTCTGTTTTAAAGCTTTGTGCATTCCTCCACCTTCTGCTGGTGCTGGTGCTTGTACTTCTTCTACAGCCTGAGCTGTATCTGTAACCATTGCTGAAGCAGTATCATTGTTCACTGCTGCCTGGTCTGTTTGAGAAGCAACTTCTTGAGCTGAAACATTTACTGTGCTTCCAAAAGAGATAATCGCTAAAATTGATAAGATTGCAAATACCTTTTTCATTGTTTTTGTTTTTAAAATTTCTAAATTTATTGTTTTTATTTTTATTAATTACTAATTCTTTTTAAATGAAGAATTGCGGAGAGGAAGAGATTCGAACTCTTGATACGATTCAACACCGTATATACGCTTTCCAGACGCACCTCTTCGTCCACTCGAGCACCTCTCCATTTTGAGGTGCAAGTTAAAAAAAAAATATGAAATACAACACATTTATTTTTTATTTTTATTTTTTGCTCATAAAAATATTTTTTATTTGATGTGTTTTATGAGTCTCTATAAAAAAGTTTAAAAATTTCATTTGCATTTCTGGTCGTTTGCTGGTCAACTTCATCCATTGGTTTTTTTAATACCTTTGCCAGATGCTGACAAATATAATAAATATAA
>Ga0209204_1001757_pt1 | contig 19301 bp, 10 predicted proteins | sample AD_JPNMR2_MetaG_FD_184425 | JGI IMG/M metagenome (GOLD analysis project Ga0209204, IMG submission 184425) | Active sludge microbial communities of municipal wastewater-treating anaerobic digesters from Japan - AD_JPNMR2_MetaG (SPAdes) (version 2) | ecosystem: Engineered > Bioreactor > Anaerobic...
AAGATCTTCATCGTCTTCTTCTTCATCATCATCTTCTTCTTCGAATAAAAATTCTTCATCTAATTCAGTAGCATGTTCATCTTCAAGATCTTCTATAGAATCATCTAAAGAATATTCTTCTTCTAATTTTTTTTCGTCTTTTTCTTCTTGGTCATCCAAGCTTTCAATAGCTGTTTCTTCGGGATCTTCTCCCAAATCTTCATTTGCCATTTCTAATAATTCTTGTTGAACTTTAGCCTCTTCAGCAAGAACTTTTTCTTCATCATTATTTAATTTTGACTTTAAATTGTCTAACATAGAATTAACTCCTTTTTAAATTATTTAATTAATAGTTTATTTTTTTCTTTATTTAAAATGAATAAAAGAATGAATAGATGATAAAATGATTTCATATCATCATCAAATTCATATTCTTCAATTAATTGTTTTAATTCATTATTATTTAATTTATTATTAAAGAATTTAATTATTAAATTTTCAATAATATAATTTTGTTGGTTTTCATATAATGAATTATTTTTAATTTTATTAAAAAAATCTTCTGGAAAATATCGATATGTATTTCCAAAATCATAATCTGTTACAAAGATATTAGTATCTCCTTCATATGTTAATTCATTAAAATACATAGGAGCTTTTTCAAAATCAAAAGAAAATGTTTTTTCATCAATATTTTTATAATCTTCTCTTTCTAAAGCATAAAAAATAGTAAAACGATAATTTGTTTTAAGTTTCTTTTCATATCCTTCACTATCAAAGGATACTTCTGAAAGATATATAGAATTATAAAAATTTTTTACATTAGGTTGAATAAGTAACTTGTTCCTTATGATAAACATTTCTACATAAGGATCATAAATATAATTTGAATTAAATTCATATCTAACATAATTTAAATTTTCATAATAAAAATAATCTTTTACATATTCTATTATAGTTTCTATAATTTGATCAAAAAATTGAATATTTAAATAGTCTTCTTTTAAAAATACTGCTTTTTCATTACTATTTGATAATTTATCATAATTTACTATAAGATTATCTACTACTTTTTCTTCTAATTCTTGTTTTTCATTTAAAACAACATAGAAATAAATTTTCCAAAATTGTTTTCCACTTATTTTACTATTTTCAACTTTTGAAATTTTAAATATAATATCATCTGAAAAAGTATCAATTACAAAAAAATCTTCTTCAGTAGGAGTAATAGTATTAGGAATTATAATTCCTTCTCCTTCACTATTAGATTCAAGACCAAAATCAGTTATTTCAGCGTCAACTTCTATTCCAGAAAAATTATATATAGGAAGTTTTTCTATTTTATTATATTTAAGTGGAGTATCACTTCCTAAAATTCCTACTGAAGTATCTATACTATCTTGAACAGTACTTTTTAGAAGATCTTTAGAATAATATGTTACAAAAAAAGGACCACCTTCAAAGAATTTCGAATAATTAACTACTGTATTTTCAAGTTTTTGTATTATTCGATCTTCGAAGATGTCCGATTCTTGTTTAATAAGATTTTTACCTGTTTTTTGTCCTATTAAACGTGCCATTTATTTAAGCCTTTATTTATTTAATTATTAATTTTCCCATATATCTTTTACCTTTCTTTTAAGTTCTATAATAACTTTCCCTACAGCAGTTAACGAAATAAGATCAAGTGTCATTCTTGAAATTATAGATAACGGACTGAATAAAACATCTATATTTTCATCAGGACGAAATTCACTAAATGGTTCCTGTCCTTCAGGAATAACTTTACTTACGATAGTTTTACAAGCTGCTTGCATAGTTAACTTACCTCCTACACCTGTTTCATTTTCATGACTAATATAAAATTCTATTAAAACTCCATCCACGTCAGTATTCATTATTCTATTTGAATTAACTTTTTCAACAGAAGGAAGTATTATATTAGGAGGTTCTGAAGTATTTAATGATTTAATTTTATCTCTTTTTTCTTTTACTTCTTTAATATAATTTTTAATTATTTTTTGAAGAGAAGGAGAAAATTCATCCAAGTCTCTATTATAATAAATACGGATATCTTTTACAATTCCACTATATTTAGCTTTTTTTATATTAGAAGAAAGTTGTGAAATATTATCTTTGTATTTATCATCTAACTTACTTAAAAGATCTATTCCTTCTTTTTCTTTTGCAGAACTTTCAAAGATTATCAAAGGTTCAGAAGTTTTTACTTCGTCTCCTATATTAACCATTTTAATTACGTTAGTATAAGGACTTAATGAAACAGCTTCTTTCATTATAATAGTAGATTTTAACTTTTTAGAGAATTCCTTAGTAATAATACTGGAATCTTCTAATGTTTCTCCAAGAGGAAGGATAGCAACTTTAGCAAGAGTTCCTGTAGAAAAAGTTACACCATTTTTATCTCCTTTAAAAAAGGTAGAATTTTTAGCTAAAATCTGATCTTTTTTAAAACGTTCTTTTTCTTTTACTGTAATATCTAACTTATTTGAAATATAAAAACCTGAAGCAGAATTCTTAGAAATTTGGTCTCCTATATTAATAGCGTCTTGTTCACCATTATCATATTTAATAATCATTATATTATTTTTTTTATCTATTTCTTGAACTATTCCATCATCTTTAGCAACTACAACAAAATCTTTGGACAAAAAATAAGCAAAAGTTTTTTCAATTCCGCTTCCTATCAAAGGAGCATCTTGATGGTTAGTCGGAACGATATGAGAACTTTGCTTAATAGTCATACTTTGTCTTGGAGGATCAGAATGTAAAGCTGTAAATGGAGAAATTAATTCATTTGCCATAAAATAATGAGTAGAATGATCTGGAATAGCATCTTCATCTATATATCCTCTTACAGATTTTATTTTAGGATTATAAGTTAGATATTTTTTAATACCTGCTGAACCATCGATATTTACATAATTTCCAATTAATCCTTGCATTTTTTCATTATACGCTCTTAATTTATAAGTATAAGCATACTCTGAATTAAGTCCAGCATTTCCTTTCATAGTAACAGCTGAAGATTGTTCATTTTCATACAAAGGATTTAAAGTACTAAAATTATCTACAGCTCTACTTTCAAGTAAAACTTTAATAAGTTTATCTTGAGGAATAGAAAATGGTTCATTAGTACTGGAATTATATTTATTAAATTGATCAGCTAATATTTTATATAAATAAGAAGCAATAAGTTCAGTACATCTTAATCGATAATTAGTAGGATCATTTTTTTCTTTATATTGATGGTTAGCTAACATAGTATTAGCTAAAAGTAACACTTCGGAAATTTCAGTAGGTTGATTATGATCTAATAGAATTTCTTCTGTAATAGGATCTATCATTCTTTCAAGAGTAAGTTTAAATGCTTTACTAATATTTTTAGTAGCATTTAAATTTTCTTCAAAATATTCAAGATAAACTTGTATATCATCGAATTCAGAAAAATTATATTCTTTTGTATTCATTTCAACTAATCCTGAAAGTAATAAAGAAGCTTCAGGAGTAGCTTTATAATAAAGAGTTAAATCTTTAAATGGAATTTTTTTATAATTTATAGCTTCTATAGCTGAATTAAAAATATTACGTTTATTACTTACCTGATACTCTATTTTATATAAATCTAATATTTTTTGTAATCCTCTATAAAATCCTAAAAGAATTATAAGAGGAAGTTTTCGATTATTTATCACTATAGAAGAATAGATATATTTTTCACCTACTTTTTCATTTAAAAGATTTTCAAATAATTCTTTATCTTCTTTTTTAGATAATTGTTTATCAATTAACTTTAAAAAGAAACTAATAAGATTTTCAGCTATTAAAACTAATGAATTTTCATTTATTTCTTTTCCTTCTTTAAGTATTTTTTCTAATTCTACATTAGAATAAACCTTATTATCTTTTAAAAAGAATAAAGCTTTATTTTTTTTATTATATCCGAAAAATTGATAATTAGAAGGAATTTCAGCAATATCAACATCTAAGTCTTCTATAGCATTTTCGATTTTTTCATTTCTAAATAAGAAAATATTATCTTTAATTTCTATTTCTTCAAAATCATAGATAAATTGATTATATTCAAGTGAATAAAGATAATCTTTTTGAGACGGAACGGCTTCAGAAAGTTTTGTTTTAATTATTTTATTAAAAGTTGGATTAAATATTATCTTTTTAAATTTTTCTACTGCTTGTGAAAATTTTTGTCCAGTTCTAAATATTTGAAATTTATTATAGTTTGTTGTTAAAAATACTTCATCTGGATCTGTTTTAGTTAAAGGTAAAGCTGTAAATTGCTTTAAAATAATTTTTTTGGAATTATTAATAAAAATAAAATACCCATCCATTATGTCAGGAATATCTACTTTAATTTTAAGTGTCTTATTATTTTTATCAACATAAGTAACTGTATAGGTTTTTTTAAATGTTAAATCGGTACTAGTATCTTCTACATCAATATTTTTAACAAATAATGGATTTTCTTTATCTTTACTAAAAGCTAAAAATATATTTAAAAAATCTTTTTGTAATTGTTTATTATTATAAGATTTTTCATAATTTTTAACTTTTCTGGTTAATATTTTTTTATCTAAAACTTTTTGTGTTTGTATAGGTTTTTCTTCAATTTTTTTATCTTCATGTCTTTCAACTATATCTTTTATAGTAATTTCTTTAATAGTTTTTCCTTTAAATATAAGAGGAGCTTTGTCTTGAATAATTTTATTTTTCTCTATTATTTTTTTCTGTACTTCACTTAATGAATTATTATTTAATTTTTCAGAAATAGTTATTAATTCTTTCTTAATTTCTTCATTATTATTTATTATTTCTTCTGCTTTTTCTTCAGATATTTCTTTATCTTCATGTTTTTCAACTTCAGTTTCTATTGCTTTTTGAATATTATTTAATTCTGGTTGAATATTTGTATTATTAATTGCATTAGTTATATTAGAAAGAGAATTAAAATCATTTTCGCTTTTTATTGCATCAAAACCAGATGATTTGTCAAATAAATCAGCATAATTTTTAACTGTCATTCTTCTAATTACTGTATTTACAATATTATTAAAAATTTTATGATTGTTTCTAGCATTATTTTCAATAGCTTTTTGTTTAAAAATTTCTTCATTTTCAGGTTCATGTGAAAATAAATTTCTTTCTTCATCACTTAAAACAGCAGAATATCCATGAATTTTTCTTAAAATTAAAGTAATTAAATTTTTATATTTATTATATTCTACTGGATCTTCAACATCAATATAAAAAAATAAATTACTTTTAAAACTTAAAAACACTAAATAAGTTTTTGTTTTACCAAATATATTTTTTAAATTTTCAAAATAATAATTAAAATTTATATAAGTAAGAGGAACAGCTTCTTTATAAAATCCATCTTCATTACTAATTTTTTGCATAGAAAAAACTTTATTTTTAGGAAAAAGTCTTTGATAATTTTTTAAAAAAGATGGTAAAATAAAATCAAGTGAAATTAATAAATATCTAGTATCATATTCTTTAGGAGTATTTCTATTCATTATTTCTTTAAAAATATTACTTACTTGTAATACTTTTTTAGAAGTACTCATATTTAATTTATTATACAAATAAAAAAAATCAATTGTTAAATCATAAATAAAATTTTTTCCATTATAAGCTGATAAATTTGAAAATCCAGTATTTATTTCTGGAACTTTTTCTTTATAAAATTTTTTATAAAGTGATTTATTAAATGAAAATTTTTTATTAATAACTGGAGAAAAATTAATTATATTTTCTCTCCAAAAATATCTGTAATCAAATGGAATATTAAAACATTTTGAATTAATAATATTTCTAATAAATTCTGTATTAAATGGAAGACTACTTGGATTACTTTTTGCAACACAATTATCTAATAAAAATACAATATTACCATTTTTTTTAGTCTTGTCATATGTTTCTAAAAGTCTTATTCCACTAGTTAATTTATAAAGATAACCACTTTTATAAAGAGATAAATTTTTCACTATTTTTTTCCTTATATTATTTATAATTATGTTAAATTTTAAATAAAAAATAAAGAATAATAAATAATTAATTTTCATTATAAAATTAAAAGCTGTATTAGTTTTATAATAATAATATTATATTAATTTTAAATAAAATAAAGGAAATAAAAATGAAAAGGCAATTAATTACAATTAAAGAATTTAAAAGAAGAAATCAAATTAAAAATTTTTTAGAAACTTTAGTAACAGATGAAAGAAATGAACCTATTGGAACAGCTGCAATTTATTTAAAAAAAATTAAAAAATTAAATCAAAAACAAGAAAATATTTTAAAATTAAATTCATATAATGAATTTGATAATGAATTTTTTAATAATGAAAATGAAGAAAATTATTGTAACGATTGTAAAAAAAAGAAAAAAAAGAAAAATAATAAAAAGACATGTTTTATTTATAATGAAAAATTAAACGTTTATATAATACATCCATTTTATATATTAAAATAATTTTTATTGATATATTATTGTAATAATGAAAGTAAGAATTTAATTCTTACTTTCTTTTTTAATTTATAAATATTTTAAACAAATTTAGGAGTGAATTTTATGATTAAGCCAGTTGTTCCATCAGTACCAAAAAAAGTTGTTCCATTACCAAAATTAAAAACATCACAACAGAATAAAGAAGAAATGGAACAAGATCTTTTTGAAGATGATTTTCAATCAACTTCTTCAGAGAAAAATCAAACTAAAGTAGTTTCTCCTACTTTAGAAAGATTAAAGAAAGAAACACAAATGGAAATTAAAAATGAAAAGAAAGAAGAAAAAGTAAAAGAAGTAAAAAAAGAAAAGAAAAAAGTTGTTGAAACAGAAGAAGAAATTTTAGAAGAATCTAAGACAACTAAAGTTATTAAAGAAACAGATGACAAACCAATTGTTAAGAAAGAAAGAAAAGATAGAATTGATGATTTATTAATGCAAGCATTTTTAAAAGAATTTAATATAGAATTATCAAAGAAAAATGCTTCTAAAATATTAAATATATTAGGCGATATAATTTATAAAATTTTAGAAGAATATAATTCTATAAGAATAGGTGATTTTTATATTAAAATTAGTAAGGAATCTGCTAGAGCATATCCTTACCTTAAAAAAGAAAATACGTATGTACTTATAGGTTCTCGTGCGATAATCAAAATGAAACAAATTCAATTTAATGATTCTATTAAATCAATTTGTAAATTTGACAAAAAGACGAATTCTTATGTTCCTTTGAATGAAAAAGAATTAAAAGAATTAAAACTTGATATCAATGAAAAAGAAAATAAAGAAAACTTTTCATTAATTAGTGAACAAATGAATTTATAAAGGAATATTTATGCAGTACGATATTAAAAATTTTCTTAAAATTGATTTAACTGAAATAATAAAAAATCATCTTTCAATAGTAGAAACGTTTGATAATATCGAAGAATCATTTGATATAAAAGATCCTTATAAATTTATTCAAAATTTAGATAAATATATTCTTCATACTATAGAAGAAGTAATAGAATATTTTGATAGTGTATATACTATGAAAGATGAAGTAGTAGATATTTTCAATTATTTACTTTCTAACGCAGCTATTCTTTATAAAGTTAGAGGAAGAATTAAAATAGTTGATTTTGACAACCAAAAATTTGTAAATGAACAAGATATTAACGTTCTTTTACTTGAAATAATTAGTAATTTAATAGCAATAAGGAGATTATTTCCAGAAAGAAAATGGCATAATAATGAAACTATAAAAGAAGTTTCAGATGAAATTCTAGAAATAGCACAAATTCATATAATAAATGCCATTTATGTCTTATTTTTAATTTGTAGTAATTATTTTTATTTAGAATTATCTCCTGAAACTTTAATAGAAAAATCTAAAATAAAAGCTGAAAGTATAGTTTCCAACTATAAACTTGATAAAGAAAAGGGATAATTTCCCTTTTCTTTTTTTTACTTATATTTATTTTTTTTTTACATAATTTCTTGTAAAACATAAAAATAATTATAAAAAGGAGAATTTTTAATGAAAGTTTTAAATAGTGTTGTTAAAAAAGCTTTGAAGAAAAAAAATTCAAAAAATAATAAAAGTAAAAGTTCAAATATTTGGGTAGTTAATGCAGCAAAGAGTTTTGTTGATTTAGCGCCACGTGCTTTTGTGGCTTTTATGCCGGAAACTGGGGATAAAATTATAGGATTAAAAAGTAGTTTAAAACAAGGTGGTGATTTAAATAGTGCTTTAAAATCAATTGGAGAAACTTTATCCTTTATTAAAAAAAGAGCATTTGATGATTTAGTAAAAGAAGCATTTAAAAATGCTGTTTCAGATATACGAACTGGAAAATTATATAATAAAGAACGTCAAACTGAATACGAAAAAAAATTAGCTGGTGATGATGGTTCTTGGGATAGTGATGCAGATGATTTTGGAGGATTTGCTGAAGGTGATGAAGATATAGCTGAATTAGAATCAATGATGAAAGGAAGTAAAGGAGATGATTCAGATGTAGATTCTTCTGATGATTTATCTTCTGTTGAAGATAAAAAATTTATTGCTTCTCAAAAAACTTCTTTAATGGGAAGTATGTTAGTAGCTCATAATACAGTAGTTGCTTTAGAAGCTGTTCAAAAAACACAAGCTGAAATTTTAAGATTTCATGTAGAACAGACACAAAATTTTTATAATGCAAGTTTAGATTTTTATGATACAATTAATAAATCAGTTTCTGCTATAGGAGAATCTATAGATAAAATTAGAGAAGCTTCAGAAAAACAAGTAGCAATGTATGCCGGTCAAGGCTCATATGAAAATAAACGTCAGAAAAAAGAAAAAACACCATTTCATTTAAAATTTAAAGAATTAGCTGAAGAATGGTTTGGAGAAAATGCTGAATTTGGTTTATATGGATTACTTAAAAATGTTGCAGCTAATCCAATTGGCGCATTAATGGAAAATATTGCTACTTCTATAGTTCCTGAAAAATATAGAAATTTTCTTGAAAATTTAGATAAAACACTTTTTAATTTTAAATCTATTGGAGCAAATTATTTTGCTAATTTTAAAAATGGTAATTTTCTTCAAAAAGGAATTTTTAAGTTATTTTTTGAAAATGAAAATTTACAAGAGCACTCTCTTATAGATACTAATGAAGAAAGTAGAAAAATAAAAGCTACTCCAATTCCATTTGATGAACAAACAAAATTTAGTGTAGTAAATACTATTCCTGAATTATTAGCTAGAATGTTAAAAGTTTCAGAGACGATGAGTGAACAAATGGATTCATTAATTGATGTAAATACAGATATACTTGATGTAAATACAGATATACTTGATATAAAAAAAATTAATGTATCAGGAGAAAAAAAAGAAATTTTTTCTTCAAAAATTCAAGAACGTCGACAATCAATAACAAAATTTAAAGAAAGAAAAAAAGGAGTTGATCTTTCTGATACATTAGTAGCAGATTTTTTTACTGGTGGTGCTCTTAGACTAAAATCAGATGTTATTAAAGATACTGTAAAAGAATTTCAAAAAGATATTCATTATAATGTACAATATTTAAAATTTTTTACTCTTTTAGAAGAAGAACTTATTGATTTAGGAAAAAGTAAAAAAGAAATAGAAAAGATTCTTTATCATATTGCTGCTTCTATAGCAATGAAAGCAGATCCTATTCCTTATATTGATATAGAACCTGATAAAAAAGAAATAGAACATTTTATAAATAGATTAGGACTTAAAGAATTTGATCGAGAAATAGTAAAAGCTGTAGTTCAAGTTGCTGCTTCCTTATCACCTGGAGATTGGGGAGAACTTAATCAATATCATGAAAAACTTAATGAAGAAATTGGAGAAAAAAAAGAAAAATTAAAAAGAGAAGGATATACCAATTATCATACCATGTATTCAAAAAATATATCTACTATTAAAGAAACAGAAGAAAAAATGGATTTAAAAAAAAGTGAATTAAATGATAATATTAGAAAATTTTTAAAAAGTATAGAAGATAGAGATGATCTTGTAAATGAAATAATGAAAACTTCTCAATTTAAAAACTGGTATGATGATAATAAAGATAAACTTGGTTTTAAAAATATTATCGATGAAAATGATTTAGACGCTAAGAAAAAAGCTTTTACTATGTTTATTAATTTTGGTGATAATTCTACTAAATTATTTTCTGAAATAGTAAAAAAAATTGGTGATAATTCTACTAAATTATTTTCTGAAATAGTAAATAAAAATAGCTTATCACAAAAATTAATTGATTTAGGATTTAAAAATGAATATGAAAAAATTCTTGGTAATTTTAAAGGATTAAAAAAAGTACAAGATCAACTTGAATTTATGATACAAAATATAGGAATTTCTCCAGACAGTATTTTAAGTGAAGAAGAAATTGAAAAAAAAAGAGAAAATATAGAATATTTTCATAATAAAATGGGTGAATTTGCGGAAAAAGTTTTTGATAAAGATTATCAATTAAAACTTTTTAAAAAATATAAAAAAGATAATGATAATGATTCATTTCTTGATAATAAATTTTTTAGTTTATTTCAACCAGCTAGAATTAGTGATACACAAGATTATTTAACAACTAATAAAGCAGAATTAAGAACTGTTCAATTTAATTATCTTGATAAAATTATTGAAAATTTATATTCTTCTCCAAATTTAACAGATAATCAAAGAGCTATAGTAAGTAGAATAAAAGAAGGAATAGAATTAATTAAAAAATCCGAAGCATATCAAAAATATCAAAAAATATTAGCAACCAAACATACTGATAAAGGAGAAATAAAAGGAAATGTAGAAGATTTCAATGACCTTATAGAATCAATAAATCTTGAATTTCCTGATTTTTTTAGTGATATACCTAAGTATTTTAAAAATTTATTAACTACTTCATCACACGATGAAGGTGGTCCTATTAAATCTTCTGCAAAAGATTTAATAAATGAAAAGAATAGTGAAAAATCAGTAGTAGTAGGTGATAGTATAGTAGTTCCAAATAAAGAAGAAGGAAATAAAGGTGTAGTAGTTTCTGCCAAAATTGGTGAATATATTGTAAATGAAGATGCTGTAAAAATATTTGGACAAGATTTTTTTGATCAAATAAATAAAAATCCAGAAAAAGTTAAAAAAAAAATTTTAGAAAATTTTGATAATTCAGATTTTTATAAAAATAATAAAGAAAAAATAGAAAATGATTTTAAAGAAGGAAAAATTGATGATAGTGTTTTAGAAGAATTAAAAAATGTTATAAAAACAACTTTAGAAAAAGAAAAAGCTTTATTTGATATAAATGCTAAAGCTAAACAAAATATAGAAGAAATAAATAAAGAAAAAAATAAACAAGGAATAGATGTTAGAGAGATAGCACAAAAAACTGAACAGTCGATGATCAATGCAGAAAAAAATTTAAGAAAAGAAGCAAAAAATATAAAAAACATTATTTCTGGTTTTACAAGAAATGATGAAGTTGAAAAAATGAAAGCTGCTCTTTTTGAAAAAATTCCTTATTCTAAAGAAAATGTTTATGGTGATTTAAAAAGAATTGCTCCTGAACTTTTTCAAAATTTTAAAAAAGAAGATGTAGAAAAACTTTATTCTTTTATTAAAGAATATTTAGATAAAGGAATAAGTATAACATCTGAACGTTCTTCTCTAGATAAATATGGAGAAAAGATATTAAATATTTTAACAAATAAAGATATAGTTGAATATCTTGAAAAGTTAAGAAAAAGTACTGTTGGAAAAAGGATATTTAAATTTTCTTTAGCTTCGAGTAAATTTAATTTAAAAGAAAAAATAACTGATTTTATAGGAAAAGATAGGATAGAAAAAATAAAAAGTAATTTTTTAAGAATATTAGGAAAAGATAAAAATGATACTTATACTGAATTTGCAAAAAAGAAAATGAAAAATGTTATTAATCTTTTTAAGACAGGTTTAGGAAAAAATGAAAAAGAAAGTTGGAAAGAGTGGTTTAAAAGAACGATGGGATTTGATAAAGAAAAATGGGGAATTTTAAAAGCAGAAATAGGAAAAACTAATGTAGGTAATATTTTTAAAAATGTATTTTTAAAAAGTATAGATTTAGCAGCTTGGGGATTAGATAAAACACGTAAAATATTGAAATTTGGTGTTAGACTTACAGGTGATTTGACTAGAGTTTCGTTAAAATTTATGGGAAAACTCACTAATATAGGAATGACTGCTACTAGAATAGTTGGAAAAACATTAGGAAAAGTATTCAGTCCAATTACAAAAATATTTGGTTATTTTTTTAAAAAGAAAAAAGGTCCTGAAGAATTAGAAGGGAAAAAGAAAAAATCTATTTTTGGAAGATTAAAAGATAAATTTAATAACTATATAGATGAGGGTGAAGGTCAAGGTGAAGAAAAAAGAAGTGCTATCAAAAGTGCTCTTTTAGATATGTTTAAGAAACAAAATGAAGTAGAAGCTGATCCTCAATTAAAAATACAAACTGAAATTTCAGATAAAACTACAGAAACTAATAATCTTTTAACTCAATCAGTAGATATACTTAATGAAATTAAAGAAAATATTAAAGAATCAAAAAATAAAGTAACTGGAAAAATTGTTAATGATAAAAATACTAATTTAAATGAAAATGTTAATTCAAAAACTAATAATATTAATAATAATGAATCAAATAATATTGATAATATTGCAGAATTAGAAAAAAAAGATAGATTAAAAGAAAAAAAATTTCAATTAAGTTTTAATCAAATTTTAGAAAGAAGAAATAGTAATTTAAAAAGTTTTATTGAAAAATATTTAGATGATGCTTCTTTAGATACTATAGATTATCAGATTGAACAAGTTAAAAAAATTATTGAAGAATATAATATTAAATTATTAAATACTAAAGATGAAAAGATAAGAAATAGATATAATAATAGAATAGAAGTATTTGAAAAATTAAAAGAAAAACTTCAAAAAAAGAAAAAAAAATTATTAACAGAACAACAAAGAGAAAGTATTAAAGATATTAAAAATAATGAAAAAGAAATTACTGAAGAACAAAATAGTGGATTTTTTAATTCATTAAAAAGTAAAGCTAGTAATCTTTTAGATAAGTATAAAAAGAAAAGAGAAGAAAAAAAAGCTGCTAAAATTGCTGGAAAATTTGAAAAAAATGTTGTTTCTGGAAGTGGTGAAGGAATTGCTGGTGGTTTAGCAAAAAATGCAGGTGGCAGTTTAGCTAAAGGTGTAGGTGGTAGTTTAGCTAAAGGCGTAGGAGGTAGTTTACTTAAAGGTGTAGGTGGTAGTTTAGCTAAAGGCGTAGGAGGTGGAATATTAGGAACTATCGCTGGAAGTTTGTTAGGTTCTGTTTTAGGAGGCGGTGATAGTGGTGGTGGCGCTGGTGGATTAGTTGGTAATATAATAGGAAGTGTTGGTAGTAATTTGTTAGGAGGTGGTTCTCCAATAGGAAGTATAGCTGGTGGTTTATTAGGTAGCGCAGCAAGTAGTTTGTTAGGAGGTGTTATAGGAGAAGGCACAGCGAATACTATAGGAAGCTTAGTAGGAAATATTGGTGGTACATTGTTATCCAGTGGAGGTGGTTTAGGAAGTTTAGCTAGTACAGCTGCTCCTCTTTTAATGAATCCTGTTACATTAGGTGTTTTAGGAGCTGGTGCAGCAGCATATGGTGCTTATAAACTTTGGAAAGGTGTTGACCAAGAAAAAGAATTTGCAGCTATATATTGGAGAATGAAAAATGGTGATCAAACAGCAGTAAATGTGGTTAATTCTTGGGATAAAGAAAAACAAGCTGATTATCAAAAATTCGTTCAAGAAAAAGCTCCAGATATTTTAAATGTTACTATAAATGGAGATGATATAGATGTCGAATGGGCTGAAGGTTCTAGTGGTGGATGGACTGGATATTGGAATAATATGTTGTCTTTTATAGGATTAGATCCTAATGAAGATGAAGATGAATTCAAAGAAATTTATGAAAGAATGGCTAGAAATGGAGGAAAATTAACAAAAGAAGATGAAGCTACTATAAGTAAATGGTCACAAAAAAAGAAACAAAATTTCGAAAAATATATGAAAAATGCTGGAAAAAATGAAGAACAAGCTTTTGAAGAAGATAATATAGATCCTCAAAAAACTCCTGCTTTATATAAAGCTGAACAAAGAGACTTTTTAAAAGTATCAAAAATGTTAATAAAAGATGCAAATTCTTCTGAAGCTTTAGCTATTCTTTCTGGTTATACTGATAAAAAATTACAAAGATTTTATAAATTTTATGCTGATTATAAAGCAAAGAAAAATAAAAATAACGGTGAATTAGAAAAGATGGAACAAGAAATAAATAAAGATGATAGAAATATTTTTGAAAAATTTAATGATACTGTTGATAATTCTGGACTCTTTGGTTTTCTTGGCGGTGGAAAAATAATATCAGCTGCTGTTAAAGCGGTAGGACTTGATAGAAGACATAATGAAAGATCAAATTTAGAAGATGAACGAGAAGCACAACAACAAGCACAAGGAACAAGAGCAACAGGTGGTTTTGCTTCAGGTCTTACTAAATTTCTTACATATACTAATCCTTTAACTGCTGCAGCAAGTATGATAGGTGGTGATTCAGGTATTGGCGGATTTGTATCAGGTGCTAGTAAAATGTTAGGTAATATAAAAGGAAATGTAGATAGTGTAATTGCTAAACTTGCTCCTAATGAATTTATATTAAGAACTGGTGCTGTTAAAAGACTTATTGAAAATTATGGTACTGAATTTCTTCATAATATGAATAAAACTGGAGATATTCCTCAAACTCCACAAATTTCACTTTTATCTCAAGTTGTAACATTATTAGCTTCTATTGATGGTTCTATGAAAGTTTTAGTTCAAAATACTGCTTTTTCAAATTCAGGTAATCATAATGGACAAGGAAAGTCTAATAATAACGCTGGAAATAATTTACAACAAAAAACACAGCAAACTAATCAAAGTCAATTTAATACTGGAAAAAAACCTGTTACTACTATTTATAATGAAGCTAGCTTACAAAGAAGTTTAGATAATGTGAAAAAAATAGTTAAGGAATATTAATAAAAAGAAGACTTTAAAAGTCTTCTTTTTTATTAAATTAATAAAATTGGAGGTAATAAAATTTTATGGCAGAAATAAATAATACATACTCAAAAAAAATAAAAAACTCCTATATTTTACAAAAAGTCTTTTCATCTAAATATTCAGAAGCAGGATATATGCGACAAGTAAATGTTGATGAAAATCAATATGATTTTTTAAATTATCCTGCTAGAAAAAGTATTAGAAAAATTTTAGGTCTTCCATTTGCTTATAATGAATTTTCAGATCCATATCTTTACGGATATAATGAATCAATAATGAAAGATCTTCCGTTAGTTCATATTGAACCAGGTGAAATAAAGTTTAATGGTTCAATATCCACAGCTATAAAAAATTTTGTTAATGGTATAGGAGCTATTAGTGAAAAAATTCCTTTTATAGGAGGGATTTTTGCACTTGCTTTTGATGAAAGACGAGCATATTTTTCAAATAGATATAATAATTTTAATTTTTATGTAAATGCTTTAGTTACATTTTTATTTAATAAAATTCTTTCAGTTGAAACAGATTTATGGGTTTCAAATATTGATCTTTATGATATTTTTGCTTCATATTCTCTTGGATTTAAAAATCTTGATGAATATAAAAAATTTAAAAATAAAACTAATGAACCAAAAAATGAAAGTTTTTCACCTGAAGAAATTCAAGAACAAATAGATGCTATAGAACAGGAAAAGAAAAGATTACAAGAAGTTTTTGAAAAAGGAATACAAGATAAACAACAAGATATTAAACAAAATCTACAACAAATTGAAAAAGATCCTGAACAATATAAAAAAGATGCTGAAAATCAAGGATTAAAACTTCAAAATGAAGCTGAAAAATTTACTATTAAAGATGTAGAGCTTCAAAATGAAAGAAGATTATCTTCAAGAGGTTATACTTTTTATATGGATGCTTCCACTAGTGTTTCCGAAGATCTTTCAAATAGTTATGGTGAATCACAATTAAGTTCAGAACAAGCTTCAAAAGCACAAGAAATAAGAGATTTACATTATCAATCAGATGTTAAAGGAGCACTTGGAAAAATAGAAATGATTGGAAGTTTTGCTAAAAATTTAATAACAAATACTCAACAAACTATAAGTGATGCTGTTTCAAAATTAAAACAATTAACAGTAGTTTCTTCTTCAGCTTTAATACATGGTGCATTAATTTCTTTACCAGAAGTATGGAATTCAAGTTCTTTTTCTAGAAATTATAGAATTAGTTTTAAATTTAATACTCCTTATGGAGATATATTTTCTGTATTAGTAAATGTTTATTTACCAATGCTTATTTTAATGGCTATGGGTATGCCAAGGAGAGTAGGACCTTCTGAATACATAGCTCCTTTTGTAGTAAAAGTAGACGCTCCAGGACATTTTACTTTAGATCTCGCTGCTATTGAAAGTATTACTGTTCAAAGAGGAGGTTCAGAAAGCTCATGGACAGTTCATTCTCTTCCTACTAGTGTAGAAGTACAACTTTCAATTAAAGATTTAATGCCACAACTTATAGGTGTTGATAGTATTAGGGGAGTTTTTGCAAATAGAACTCTTGCTTATTTTTTATCTAATTTATCAGGTTGTGCAGTAGATGATTTAAATATTGTAAGAACTATGAGAATGATGACATTAAGTGCTACTTCAAATGCTATGTTTTATTTAAATCCAAAAAGAATAGTTTCAAAAATAGAAGGAAGTGTTATAAGAACTTTTATGGATCATTTACCATTAAAATTTATGTAATATTTTTTTTATTTTATTATAAAAATAACATCAAATTAATAAAATTGGTCCTTTAGCAAGGTTATTTTTAACCAAATCATTCGGACTTATATAAAATAAGTCTGCAGAAGTCTTAGAAATAAGGAGCTGTTGAATGGATAAAAAAAAATTAATAGTTAAAAAATTTAAAGAATTTGATATACAAAATTTAGAAGAAAATAAATGGTTTGATACTATATTAGAAACTATTTCTGAAAAAGATATAAATAGCGCTTATGAATTATATAAAAAATTTTCAGAAAAAACAAAATGGGAAACTATATCTTTGAATATTCTTTTAGAAGAAAATCCTCAAGCAGCTTCCCGACCAAGAAGCACTATAATGTTAAAGAATGGAAAACCTAGAGTTGTGATTTATGATCCTCAAAAAGATAAAGATTTTAAATTATTATTAAAAAAAGAAATTAAAAAAATTCTTCCTAAAAATTGGAATATCTGTGAGGGAGAAGTTTATCTATATGTAAAAGTATTTAAAAAATATTTAAAGAATTTTACTAAAAAAGAAAAAATCCTTGCAGAATTAGGAATTATTCAACCATTAAAAAAACCAGATGTTGATAATTATTCAAAAATAATACAAGATGCTTTTAATAGTCTTTTTTATATAGACGATGGTCAAATAACTAAATTACATTTAGAAAAATATTATTCTTGTACACCTCGAATAGAAATTACGTTTTATTATAGAATAAATAAATTAAGTAGTAAACAATAATTGAAAAGGTATCTTACTATGATAGTAGAAACTAACAATTTAGATTTAAATGAAGACGATGTTTTATTATTGTCAAAACTTGAAATATATAAAAACATCGTAAATAAAAACATAAAAAATGAAGAAATAGTTGATTATGCAATAAAGCTTATAGAAGAGGACGAAAATTTAGAATTTACTACCAAAAATGCTAAGTTTTTTATTAATAAAGAACGTCCTATTTTCAAATTACGATTTAAAAATAATATTTCTGATAAAAGAAACTATTTGTATGAAAAAATATTTACAAAAGTAACCGATTATATTAACGATAAATTATTAGAAAATGAAGAAATTCAAAAAATTAAAGCAGAAATAGAAAGTAATAAATATGGAAAATTATTTTTTTCTTTGATTTCTAGTTCAATATTTTCAATAATGATTGATACAAAAACAAATATCTGTTTTGTAGAACTTTATCAATAAAATTTCCCTAATGCTAAGTTAAAGCATTAGGGAATGTTTTTAAAAGTCAACCTTATAACTTTCTAATAATTTATTTAGTTTTGCTGTATTTATATCTAATAATTTAAATACATTTAAAGTTTCTACAAGAGTAAATAATCTTAAGCTTTCACTAATTATATTATCCATATCTCGTTCAGTATAATTTTCAATATCTGAATTTTCAATAAGATATCTTTTACTTATTACTTTATTTATTGTTTCATAAAGAGTTGGTTTAGCAATTTCATTTAATTTTTTAATATTTCCATAATTAATTTTTTCTTTAGCATTAGCTGAAACTAAAGTAGCTTCTTCATTAATTGTTGCTGTAAGTTCAGCTATTTTATTAGCTCTTTCTACTTCATTTTTAAATGTTTTTTCTACTAATTCTCTTGTAATATTAATTCCATCAAGAGCAAGTGGATAAGCTGATTCCATCAAAGTAGAAAAAAGATCATTTTTATAAGCTTCAAATTCGATTTTATTTTTTCCTTTTAAGTATTCTTTTGCTAAACTTTCACCGATTAATTTAGAACCTTCATAAAGTTCTTGAATGATAAAATTACCATTTTCTTCTAAATTTATTATATTGTTTTCAAGTAATTGATTAATATCATAAGAAATTTTTTTTCTTAAAGTAGCTTTATTTTTTCCTTTATAATCATCATCTAAAGGAAGAGCTTCTAAAACTATTTCTGAAAGAGCATTAATAAATATTTCTTTAGAATATTCTTCGCTAGCTTCTTTTAAAAATGATTTTTCTCTTTTTATATTTTCTTTTTCAAGCGATAAAACACTTTTTGAAACAGTTACTTCTGGAATCTGTTCAACAAAACCTTCAGAAGCATCTTCATTCAAAAAAATATTATTTAGTACATTTACTATACTACCTCTTTTTTTTCTTAATTCTTTCATTGTTATCCTTCATTTTTATTATTTAATTTATTATTAATTTTATTTTACAAGAAGATGTAATTAATCAGAAAAATTTTGTCTATATTTAGGAATAGGAGAAGGAAAAATACGAGAATAAACATCAGTATCATCAATATAATCATCTTCAAAATATAGATATATATTAAAATTTTTATAAAATGAATCAGAAGAAGATTGATAATTATAATAAATTCCAATTTTTTCAGGTACATAATCTTCTATATCTAATAATTT
>Ga0209204_1001762_pt1 | contig 19273 bp, 16 predicted proteins | sample AD_JPNMR2_MetaG_FD_184425 | JGI IMG/M metagenome (GOLD analysis project Ga0209204, IMG submission 184425) | Active sludge microbial communities of municipal wastewater-treating anaerobic digesters from Japan - AD_JPNMR2_MetaG (SPAdes) (version 2) | ecosystem: Engineered > Bioreactor > Anaerobic...
AATTTCTTGTTTTAGCCTCCAAATATGGGATTTAAAGTACGTAAGAATTCATCAGGCTGGTGGTTACGCTGGGTTTTAGCCTCCAAATATGGGATTTAAAGTAAACAATTCTATCACATTAGCAAGTGCTGGTGTTGGGTTTTAGCCTCCAAATATGGGATTTAAAGAATTTAAATTATAAACATTATAATATAAGATTGAAGGTTTTAGCCTCCAAATATGGGATTTAAAGACCTCATTCGACCAGGACAAATGATGTAATTATTGGAGATATTGCCAATTCTTGTGGATTTAAATTTACATAAAATATACATCCTCTTAATTTTTTATACTACATATTTATTTAAAATACCCTCAACAAATCTTCCACTTCTAAAATTAATTGTATATCATTAAAACCTTAACCTTTAATTATAACTCTAAATTTTAACTAATTTTCTTGACACAATTTAACTAATTTAATATTGACAAAATTAATTTATTATTATATATAAGAACATGTTTTTTGGCCTCTTCGTCTAGTGGTTAGGACGGGTGATTCTCAGTCATCAAACAGGGGTTCGATTCCCCTAGGGGCTGATTTTAGATTCAAACCGATAAAATTTTTTAAACCAAAATAATAATTAGATTTTCATATTAAATATCTCCTATTATTTACACACCTAAAATCTATAAAAAATATGCTAACTTTTTTTAGGAATTCCCTTTTTCAAAAAAGCCTCTTGCTCCATAACAAATTTTCTTCTCTGTTCACCTACATTTGTTAAAATTGAATTTAATGTCTCCAATAATGAAGATAAATCTCTCATTTTTAATCTTATTTTTTTCGGAATATTTATTTTTAATTCAGAATCAATACCAATAATTCTTTCTTTCATTAAAATAAGACTAAAATATGTATCATCCATAAACTTATATAATGCTTCCTCTGTCCCTCTATTGATTTTTTGGTATATCGAAGAGGTAGGTCTTGATATTTCGTTAAAAAGTGAGAGTTTCTTTTTTATAGAAGATAAAAATTCATTTATATTAATAATATCCTTTTGTATTGCCTTATTTGTTGGATTTATATATTCAATATGAAAAAAATCATCTTCTGATGCCATATTAAAAATTTTTCTTAATATATCCTGCAATTTTTCGATAAAACTTTTCTCCCTGTTTTTTAACAATGTGATATTATATTCAAGACCATGATATAATTCTTCCAAAACATTTTTGGTATTTGCTAAAGACATAATTAGTTTTAACAATTTCTCCCTCGGAGAATGAACAAGGGATTCTGTCTTCTTTTTTTCTGTCTCTGTCAAAAAATTTTTCTTTACTCTTTTAAGAACATCTATCTCATTAACAAAATAACACTCTTTTATAGTTTCATTTATCCAGAATCTATTATATGAAACTTCAAAGACATTGCTATTCATAAATTCTTCAATTTTTTTTAGATATAACTGATTATTCTCCTGAAACAACTTATCATTTAATTCTGCGGGTAGATAAGGAAATACATAATACCTAAATTTAAATTTATATTTTTCTTTTTTATATTTTGTAATATCCTCTATAGTCAATTGGATACTGTGGAAACTATCCGCCAATAATTTTAAATTATCATATACTATTTTTTTTAAGATTTCATCTGTTCCATTCATTATTCTATCGGTTAATTCTTTAAGTGCTCTTGTATTAATTCCAGTATTTGGCGAATTATAATTATGAAAAGAGAAATAATCCAATATTTTTCTATTATTCTCTAAGTATTCATCTGTAAAATCATCTATATCATCTGGCATGTTATCTGCTAAATAATTTATAGATCTAACCAATGCACTTAATCTCTCATATAAAACCTTTGGCTTTTCTACTTCTAAAAAATTCTTTTCTTCTGGTAGAAAAAATCTCTCCTTTTCTTCATCTGATAAATAATCGTATTTTTCCTCTTTAATTAAAGATTTTCTAATAAGAATTTCCATAAGATTATTAATATTATTTGCTGCCCCTTTTAAAGTATATCTAAATTTTGAAATCTTTTTTGTATTATAACCTTCCTCTATTTGTTCAAAGACAGCTTCAAACTCTTTAAGAATTTCAGACATTTTATCTATCCTTAAAAATATTTTCCTTAACTATTTTATACTATAAATTATCACAATTTTCAAGAAAAAACTATTTTTAAGCAAAAATTATAAAAAATAATATGTTCTTTTTAAAAAAATAAAATTAGTATAATATCTCTTAAATAAAATAATTTAACCCATTTATTTGGGTATTGCAAAATTAATTTTTTTTTTATAAAAAATACTTGCTTTTTTTTCAGAGATTTTATAGAATATAAAAAACATATAAATAATTCGGGAGATTTCACTTGGATATTCAATGGCCAGATTTAATGGACTTAACTTATGATATGATATTCATAATTGATAGAAGTGGCAATATAAAATATGCAAATAGAGCCGCATCAGAAAATCTCTTTTATACAAATGAAGAATTACTTAATATGAATCTCAATGAAATACTATTTGAATCAGAAAAATTTATAGAGATCTTGGATAATATTATTGCAAGTGCGGATGAAAAAGATGAAGGAAGACTTCAAAATAAACAGATAGACCTTTCTATAATAAAGAAAGAGATAGGTTATCAGGATTTGATACTTATCAGTAAAGATACTAATTTAAAAATAATAATGGCAAACTTTCAAGTTAGAAGACTTAATATAGATGGAGAAGACTACTTTTTATTAATATTAAGAGATATTACCGAAAGAAGATTTCTGGAGCAAGAACTTTTTAAAATTACAGAAAATCTCGAATTATTAGTTCAAGAAAAAACCCTTGAGCTACAAAAAAAGAATGAGATGCTTGAAAGGCTTGCTACCACAGATACTTTAACAAATCTAATGAATATACGAAGATTCAGAGAGGTATTAAGGCTTGAGATAGAACGTATATCCAGACAAAAAGAAGATTGGAATGTAGAGACATTTTCACTCATTATGGTAGATGCAGATCATTTTAAATATTATAATGATACATTTGGACATCAAATAGGAGATGAGGTAATAAAATCTGTTGGCAAAATTTTAACAGAGGCTACAAGAAAAATAGATGTTGTAGCAAGATACGGCGGAGACGAATTTATTTTAATATTACCAGAAACTGATTATATAGGTACCATTAAAACCTGTTTTAGAATAAGAGAAATGATAAGAAATAATTTAAAAATAAAAAAGATTATTAAAGAAATTCTTAATATTGATAATGTAGAAATTCCAAAAGAGCATAAGATATCTTTAAGTATAGGTGTCTCTAAATATCAAAAATATAAAACTATGGATGAGATTATAAATGAAGCAGATACAGCACTCTATAAATCAAAAGAGGCTGGAAGAGATTGTATTCATATTTTATACAACAATGAATATAAATTAATAACAGAGGAAAATTTTAATCCGAATGATTTTTTGAATCACAAAAATTAAATCTCAAAAAAAATTAAGATATTTTAAAAAATAAAAAATTTTAAGCTATGAATTTTTAACTATTTTTCTCTTTGAATTTACTAATCTATAAAAATCATTTATATTCGTCACAATAATTTCATTTTGTTTTAAAACAATTCTATTTTGCTTGGCAAAATGATTTAAAATTTGTGTTGCTGCCATTTTATCTATTCCACACCAATTAGCAACCTGCTCTGGAGTAATATCAAAAGAAATCTGTTTTGTTTCTGATAAATTAATATTTTTATTTTCAGCAAGCATTAAAAATACATCGGCAATCTTTGCCTCTGGTTCATTTAATGTTAATATCATGAGTCTTCTTTTTTGATCATAAATTCTTTTTGCAAAAACCTTCAACAATTTTATTGCTAATTCCGGTTTTGCAGTTATTAAAGTTTCAAAATTATCTTTACTAAATTCTAAGACAAGAGTATCCTCTATTGCAACTGTTGTAGCACTTCTTGGAGCAGACTCTAAAATTGCCATTTCTCCAAAAATCTCACCTGGCTCAAGAACATCCAATATTTTTTCTGTGTCGGATGATATCTTTGTAACCTTAACCTTTCCCTCCAGTAAAAAATAAAAAGTATTACCTGGTTCAAATTCACAAAATATTATATCATTCTTTTTAAATCTCTTGCCAAATTTCTCAACAAATCCTGGCCCAAAATCCATTATTGCTGGCATTACTTTATCTCCTTTAAGGCTTTTTCTGCTTTTCTATAAACATTATCATTTGGTTTACTTAAACTTAAAACTTTTTTATAGCAATCCATTGCTTTTTGTTTTTCTCCTAAACTTTGATAAGAATTTCCTATATAATATAAAGCAGCAGGGACTTCTGAATTTTTTGGATACTTAGATAAAAAATTAGAAAAATGCTTAATGGTATCCTCATATTTCTTTAAAGAAAATAGACACTTACCCATTTCAAAAAAAGCCAATATCTTTATATCCTCTCTATTCATTGAAAGAATTTTTTTAAATTCGCTATAAGCCTCTCCATATTTATTACTTCCCATTAATGATAAGCCTTTATTATAAAGTCTCTCCTCTTCTGATGTATTTCCCTCATTTTTATTAACAAATGATTCATTTTGATTGTTTACATCATCATTATTTAATTCTATAAAACTATCTTCTGATGAAATTGTAGCTTGAGCGTTATATGGATTTGTTAAATTCACAGCAGGTCCATCACCATCACCATATTCGTTTAAAGCCTTTTGTGCAATCTTTATTCTCTCCTTTGCCGTTGCTGCAAATATGCCATTTGGATAATAATTTATATATCTATTATAAACAGTAATAGCCTGTGTATATTTCTTATTTTTAAGATAGTACTCCCCAATAGAAAAAAAATCACTCTCTGGATCTGTCTGAATTTTATTAGTAACAAAAGATTGAACCTGTTTACCTATCCTTCTTAGTTGATTTGAAAATGCCTTCAACATTTTTAAAATAATAGAGGTATTTTTAGTTATTAAAGCTTCAAATTCTGCAGAACTAAATTCTATAACAGTAGAATTAGCTATAACTTTCGCGGTCTCTTCTCTTGGAAATTTTATAAGCCCGGACTTTACACCAAAAAATTCACCTGTGGTAATTATATCTATCTGTTCTTCACCAGTCTGGATATCATTATAAACAAGTTGAACTTTCCCCTCTTTTAAAAGAAAGACAAAGTCTGCTTTATCATCCTTAAAATAGATAATAGAACCAGCATGAAAATTTTTTAGGCGAGGCGGCATTTCTTTTCTCCTGTTCTTAACTTCTTATTTAATTTTCAACTTATTATTTAAATAATCGGTTTATTTTATATTAATTATAATCAAAAAAAAGAAGTTTGTCAAAGAGTTTAAGATAAAAATTTTGAATATAAAAATAAAAATTATTAGTCACTTGCTTAATATTATTTGAGAAAAGATTGTAATAGTCTTATTATTTTTTACTAGAATTTAAAATAATTTTTTTCAATAATAGGTTTCAAAGCCCACTACCTGATAACAATCGTTATAGATTGCTTTGTAGAATGGGGTTGTATTACCGGAAAAGTGGGATAATTCTCTGCTCTTATTCCACTTTTTAATATTTGTTAGCCTCAAAAATAACTTTAATATTATTATGCTACATTTCATCTCTACCCCTGTAATCCCAAGTTTATCATACTCTTCCAAAAAAAGTAGGATAATTCTCCTCAGTAAAGCCCCCATGCTGAAAAAATTCAAATCAGCATGGATCTTCTTCAAAAACCGATAGTCCTGTTTTGACAGATACACATGGATCCTACTATCTCCATCTATTCTTTCATACTTATTCCCATCCTCGGGACCAAAACAGTATATCTTTTTTACCCTATTACTATAGAAGATATACACAATAAGTCCAGAAATTGAGATATTAAATTTTTTTGCTATAGTTGCAAGTCTTTTCTTCATAGCAGAGTTAACCACAATATGTAACTCATGCTCAAAATTATAGTTTTTTAAAATCTTACGAATATTATTCATAAAAACCTCCTTACAAAAAATTATTTTCTATATATTAATCACAAAATTTTTGAGAAAATCCTTTACAAAATTTAAGAAAAAAATTAAAATTTTTTCCCTAAAAATAAAATCTTGCCCAAATATTGATTTAAATATTTACCTAACAATAAAAACTTATTTATAAGAATAATTTAACTTTTTAATCAAATAATATCTGGATTAATTTTTTTAATTATGCTATTTATAAAGAAAAATATTAAGAGGTATATTATGAATAAAAAAATCATTTTATGTATATCTATTATTTCTATTTTGCTACAAGGATGTGTTATAATAACAGAATTGATTCCACAAAAACCATCTCCTTCAATACATCCAAGAGAAATTCTTTTGGCAGAAAATCTTATTGATGATAATAATATTGGCATAGAATTATTGTATGTTGATGGATTCAATGAACCACATACTCCCCCAAATGTTAAGCCAACAGAGGCTCTTGAAAAATTCTTAATGGAGACAAAAGGAAATATAAATTTAAATCAGGTTGGAATAGTAAGAGTGTATAATAAAACAAAAAAAGCAGATAAAATTCAAATAATAATAACTGGAATATACTCAGGAGCCGGTACAAATATAAATCTTGCAAAGGCCATTGTAAAAAGAGATGAAAATATAGAGGTATGGGTTATAGAAAGAAGATCAAACCAATTAGAAGATAGAAGAAAAATTCTAAAAGCAATTAAAGAAAATAAACCTACTATATTATTGGATATGGTTGAGAAGGATAAATTTGTATTAAAAAAAGATGCTTTTTACAGGCCATCAAAGGAAGATATAAGTTTTTTAGCTTACTGGGGATTGAATACTCAATTAAAAGATATATATAATGTTGTTAATTTTGCAAGAGAAAGAGCAAACGAGATAATACTTTCTGGTTATTCTCTTGGTGTACTTTATGTAACAAACTTTTTAGGGATGGATTTTGATGAAACAGAAAATGTTCTTGCTGGTTACACTCTTGTGGATAAGGTAATACTTTACGATGGTCCTACTGTTCTGGATGGTTATATAAAAACAGAGTCACAATACCTTACAGGCGTATACGCTATCCCTGCAAATTTTATAGATGGTAAAAAACCCCTTGAAGAGAATAGAGTCTATCCAGCAAATGGAAATGGTGGTGGGGATATCTCCCCATTTATACTTAGTGATATTAAAATGGCTTTAGCACTTATTTTACCAGACTCATTATCAATTGAACCATATAAAAATCTCCCTATAACAAATCTTGCAAAGTTTTTAGTAGAATTTGATGATAATTATTTAATGTTTAAACTATTCACTGGAAGTTTTGGAAGAGCAGATGCAAAACATTCTGGAAAATTTGGATGGTATGATACTGTTAAAATAACTGGGCTATCAGAAAATAAAAAATATATTGACTGGATTCCACGAAAAGAAGGGGATTGCACAGAGTTTAACAATTATAGAGATTATCTCTGGGCTGGTTTAAATGAATACTGTAATATGGCTGAATGGTATCAACCTACAAGAATACTTTTAGACTTTGGTTCAATTCATAACAATGATACATCAAAAGGCTGGCAGAAAAAATATTTTAATGTTACTCAGACAAAAAATATAAACAATAAATTTTTATGTATAGGCTTATCAAGAGGACTCTCTTCAAGGGTTGAAAATTATTTAAAGTATAAGAATCTAATATCTTCGAATGATTTTACTATAATAATGATAGATGGGATTACTCATCTTGATGGGGATACAATGTCTGATAATGGGACAAGGCAGATAGTAGCAGATATTACTTATAACTGGTTAAATAACAGAAATATTGTGACTGAAAAAGCTAAAGAAAATAAAAAGGCATGCCACTTTTAATTTTTTAAAAAATTATTTGATTTTTTTCTATCTTTATGTTATTTTTAATAAAAATTAATTATATCTATTTTGCCAGAATAATAACTACCATAAAAAGGAGGTAAAAATGTTAAATAAGAGATCCGATAACAGAAGAAAGAGTGCAAGATTTACAGTGGATATAGATGGTTACTACTATTATGGTAATAAATGGCAAAAGTGTAGAATATATGATCTTAATTTAGAAGGCGCGGGCTTAAGATTAAGTCAATTTTTTGTAAAAAATGATGTGATAAAACTAAAAATGGGAACAGAAACGGAACAATTTGTTGTTGATGCTATTGTCGCAAATGTAAATGGGCCAAGAATTGGAGTTCAATTCGTCAATATGGATGATTTTGATAGAGAGGCTTTAAATAAAATAATAAGTACTCATGCTAAGAAATATAAAATTATCTAAATTTTAATTTAATTTTATAAGGATGAAAAGAAATGGCAAAAATTTTAATAGCAGATGATAGAGAAGAAAATAGATATGTTTTAGTAAACTTTTTAAAGTTATTTGGTCCTAATGCTGATATAAAAATTTTTGAAGCTGGAAATTCTAATGAGGCTTACAACATTATAAAAAAAGAGAAACCAGATCTTGTATTACTCGATATCAGAATGGAAACCGAAAATTCCGGGCTTCTTCTTACTCAAAAGGTAAGAAGTGAAGAGGATATAAAAAATACTCAAATATGGGCAATAACTGCTCAGGCAATGGAAGCGCATGATAATGAATTAAGCGATCAAGAAAAATGTATTAAAGCTGGTTGCAATGATTATATAAAAAAGCCATTTGATCCAGTTATTTTATTACAAAAAACATCTGAATTCTTAAAAATAGAAATTCCAGAAAATGTAAGAAAAAAGATGGGAATCTAAAAGATTATTCTTATCTTAAAAAAATGAAAAAATATTATATCAATGTCTTAAAAGATAAAGATATTACTCTAAAAAATGCTATTGTAAAATATATGCATTTCAAGGAGTCAAAGGCATTAGAATTAATCAATTATGGAAGTGTATGGATTAATAACAAAAGAGAAAAAAATCCCGACTATATTTTAAATAATTCCCTTGTAACAATATACTATCCAGAAAAGCCTATTATTGAATATACTCTTAATAAAAACAATATCAAATACGAAGATGAATATTTTATAATTGTATATAAAGAGGCGGGTGTAAACTCCTGCCCTACCCCTTTATCAGACATTGATAATGTATTACATGGTGTTCAAAAATATTATAACGAAAAAAATATAAAGTATAATGTCTCTCCAATAAATAGACTGGATAAACCAACAGAAGGGCTTATATTCTTTGCAAAAGAGAAAAAAATAGAGAGTCTTTTACACAATCTATTCAGAGAGAGAAAGATAAAAAAATTGTATCTTGCTATTACTCCAAAATGTGATCTAAAACAGAAATCACTTTTGATAAATGATCCTGTGGAATTTAAAGGCAAATCTTATGAAGCAATCACAAAAATCTGGCTTTATAAAGAGATAAATAATGAATTTATATTTTTAGTATATCCTATGACAGGTAGAACTCATCAAATAAGAAAGCATTTCAAGAAATTTCTAATTCCTATTAAAGGAGATGCTCTATATGGCAATTATTCTCCAGATGACAAACTACAACTCATATGCTTTTATTACAAATTTAGACATCCAATCACAAAAGAAAATATTGTTGTAAAACATCTTGAAAAAGATTTTTCTTATATATGCTCTGAATAAAAAATAAAGAGGATGCTCTCTATTTTTAAAGCACCCTCTTTAAAAAATTATTTTATTTTTAAGGAGGCAATCTTGTTTATAAATATAACAAAAAAATGTAAAATAAATATGTTTTTAAAGTAAAAAATATGTAAATAATACAATTTCTACAATCTTATATTTTTCTTTTAATAAGAGAATAAAAGAGAATAATAATAGAATACAATTCAAGTCTACCCATAAGCATTGATATAGAAAGTACTATCTTACTAACTGGATCAAAAAAGGCATAATTTTCAATAGCACCAACTCTTGCAAGTCCTGGACCAATATTACCTAAGGTTGCGATAGAGGCGCTAAAAGAGGTTATCATATCATATCCCATAAATAATAAAAACATGGTAACAAAGCCAAATGTTAACACAAATAGAGCAAAGAATGCCATAACATTTCTAATTACAAAATCTGGAATAATATCAGGTCCTATTTTTAAAGAGACAAATGTCTTTGGGTTTTTTAATTTTTTTATTTCATTAATTATATTTCTAATCACTATCATTATTCTGATCTGCTTCATCCCACCACCGGTTGAACCAGAACATCCACCAAAAAACATAAGAATTACCAATAACAATCTTGAAAAATCTGGCCAGACATCAAAATTTTTTGTAACAAATCCAGTAGTAGTTGTTATTGATACAACCTGAAAAATTGCTGCTCTTAATGCACTCCATATACTATTTTTATAACTTCTTAACTCACTGAATTTATTTAAATAGTCATCACTATAATTTGAAAAGAATAAATTTAACGTAATTAAAATAGTGGCGATAATTAAAACAAAGGTATAAAAAATCCATTCCCTATTCTTTATAAAATCTTTAAAATTGCCTTTTAATATATAAAAATATAAAGAAAAATTAATTCCAGCAAGATACATAAAAATAATTATAACAATTTCTATATAAAGACTATTAAATCCGGCAATAGATTTATTTAAAGTAGAAAATCCTCCAGTAGCAAGAGTCCCAAATGTATGGCACAAGGCCTCGTAAAGAGACATTCCACCAAACATAAGTAGAATTGTCTCAATTACTGTCATTCCTAAATATATTCCCCATAATATCTTGGCTGTGTCTGCAATCTTTGGGCTTATTCTATCTTTTGTAGGACCAGGAACCTCTGCATTATATAACTGGCCTGACGATAATCCTAAAATAGGTAAAAGGGCAATCGTTAAAAGAATAATCCCCATTCCACCAAGCCAGTGAGTCATACTTCTCCAGAAAAGTAATCCTTTGGGTTGAATCTCAATATCTCTTAATATACTTGCCCCTGTTGTAGTAAAGCCAGAGATTGATTCAAATATACAATCTACAACAGAGCCAAATGTCCCATGAATAATAAATGGCAAGGCACCAAAAATTCCAGCAAATATCCATCCAAGACTTACTACTAAAAAACTTTCACCAGTCTTTATATTTTTATTTTCAGACTTTAAAAAAATAGAAAGAAAAAGCCCCACCGATAAAGTAATTAATATTGATATAAGAATAGAAAAAATATCACTACCTCTATAATATATTGCAAAAAATAGAGGTGCTAACATAGCAACTGATATAACTATTAATAAAAAACCCTGAATTCTAAAAATTGTCTTCCAGTTCATTTAAATCTCCAGAAAAATTTCCTGGAAAAGAGTCTTTCTACTTCTGAAATTGCACTCGGTAAAACAAAAAGGATTAATTTATCATTTAACATAAGAATATCCTCACCAGTAGGGACAATGATATCATCCCCTCTTATAATAACACCTATCATAATACCCTTTGGGAATTTTACATTTTTAAGAGGGATATTAAGTATGTTTATATTCTCAGAAATTGTAAGATCAATTGTCTCAGCATTTATTTCAGAAAAAGTAGAAACAGAAGTAATATTTTTTGTTCTACAATAAGAAAGAATCTTACCAACTGCTAAAATATTTGGTGAAAATACAGCATCTATACTTGTCATATTATTTATTATTTTTAACAAAGACATATTATGAATCAAACATATAGTCTTACTTGCATTATAATTCTTAGCAGAAGCAGCAGAAATAACATTGTATTCATCATCATTAGAAACAGAAATAAAACAGCTTTTTTCAATATTAACTTCATTCAAAATTGATGGATCTGTTCCATAACCATTAATAATAGAAACACCAGAAATCCCACCAAACTCCTCTGACATCTGTTTACATTTTTTTAGATCCTCTTCTATAATAGTAATATTCTTTTTTCTTTTTACCAATTCTTCTGTAAGTTCTTCTGCAAGTTGATTTGCACCAAGTATTATTATATTTTTAAATTTTATCTTTGTAGTAAAATAAGATTTTATTAATCTCTCAATATGCTCTATTTTTCCTATAAAATATAACTTATCATTAAAAAGAATTAGATCCTCACCACTAGGTATTATAATCTTGTCATTTCTATAAATAGCAACAATTCTAATATTATTAAATATTTCATCTCTTCCAGCAAGATCTCTTAATCTCAAATTTAGATATTTGAAATCCTCGTCTATCTTAACCCCTACTAATCTTACCCTATTATCAGCATAATCAACAATATCAATTGCCTCTGGTTGCTCTATTAAAGTAAGAATCTTCTGGATTGAGAGTTCCTTTGGATCAATCATATTATCTATTGAGAAATCCTTATATTCAATTTGCTTATTATAAAAATATTTATAAGAATTCTGAATCTTTGCAATATTCACTATATTTGGGTTGAGTTTTTTTACCATTATGCAAGATAGTATATTTGTATTATCATTATTTGTAACAGCAATAAACATATCCGCACTCTGGACTTCAGCCTTTTTTAAAATCTTAATATCAAGAGCATCCCCATCAATAACAATAGCGTCCAGCTCTCTTCTTAAAAAATTAACAGCACTGTCATTATCATCAATTAAAATTAAATCATGATTTTCAGAAATTAATTTACGAGCAATAGTAACACCTACATTACCACCACCTGCAATTACTATTTTCATATATACCTCTTTTTAATTATTAGGAAAATGAAAGTCAGAAGTACTATCAAGACTTAACTTTATTATATCCCCATCCTTAAGAGTAAAAAAACCGGTTGAGGTTGCGTAAACATTTGATGTACCCCAGGTAATATTTAAAAAAACATTTTCCTGAAAACTTGCCCATGTTATATCAATACTATCACTCTCATTTGCATAGATTCTCTCTTTATTCGGGGATATCACCTTAATTATCATTTCTCCCGGATTACTACCAGACTGTTCGTCTATTAATAAACCTTTATATCTTAATGATACAGAAGAATTATTATAAATTTTTACTATCGCATAGTTATACTTTAATGCACAGGAATTCAAAAAAATAAAAAAGATTATTATAAATATAAAAAATTTTATTTTCACCTGTTTAATCTTTACCTCTTTCATGCAAAAATATATTATCTACCATATAATAGAAAGACCAATCTCCCATCTAAAAGTGAAGTTAGTCTCTTCTTTCCATGTATAAGGATGAAATGTCGTCCATATAAAATTAAACTTTGATTCAATGCCAATTATAAATCTACTTATCCTTATTATATCAGAATAAATATGAAAGTCAAGTTGATTTCCCTCTTCAAGAATAATTCTTAAAAATTCAGTCTCTCTATTAGAATGATCATTTGTCTTATTGCCATCACCATCAGAGTCTAAATCCTGATCCAGATCAAAATAGTAATGCTCATTCATATAAAATGGGGTTAAAATATTTCTCTCATCACCGAGTCTATAATGTCTATAATGAATCTGAAATTTAAATAATCTATCAACTATCTTTTTATTTTTAAAAGAGTCAAAGTAGATATCCCCCTGATATTCAGCTGCATATCCTCTAACATCCACAAGATCATTTCTCCATCCAATTGCTATATCAAAACAATCTGAATTACTGCCATACATAAATCCTATGAAATTACCCACTCTCTGAATACGATTCAACTCTTCCTGCGAAACTGGGGCCGTGGTATAATATTTATTCTGATACTCCTGTCTAACATACTCATAATTATTATTGTCATCTCTTGAATATGTATATTTACTAACAACCCCATATTCCATATTAATATACATATTTCCAAATATAAAATTAAAATATTTAGGGAGTTTTATATAATTGGAGAATAGATATCCTCTTAACTCACCACCAATTACAAAGCCAACTCTATTAGGGAATATTGGATATCTAAACATTAAGAAGAATGCTTCAGAGTCATCAACCATTAATTCACCATAAACACGCCATCCCTTAAAACCAATATTAAAATCAAATCCAACTTTTAAATCAGAAGAGCCAGTATTTAAAGCAGAACCATATTTTTCAACAAAAAACTTCTCGAGAGCAAGAGTAACAAAATAAACAGAAAAAGGATTTAAAAACCAAATATTCATATTTTCACCAAGAAAATATACAGAGTCAGAAAAACCGAGCCTAATCCATGGAAGAGGCCTTATGTTTACCTTTCTAATAAATAGAGATTTACCATACAGAGAACTTTTTTCATAAATGGTTGTAAGATTACTCGACCATTCACCCTGATGAGGTCTTATAAAATTATATATAAGATCAACATCTACAAATCTTGTTATTATAAAACTTAATTTTAAAGCAAAAAAAGGACCAGAATAGTCATCCAACAATAAATGATTATAAATAGCATCAGAAGATACTAAATTTTGAAATCCAAGTTTTGCTGTAAAATATTTATTTCTAAAACCAAGATATGCCTCCCCATAATATAAAATAAGGCCATTTGTCTTTTCAAATTCTCCACCATATTCTCTTTTTGTAGATCGACTAAATATCGCCTCTGACTTTATCATAAAACCATACAACTCTGGAGGCATTATTGTTAAAACCATTCTTCCAGCAAATTCATGGAAATAGTCTGTTGATAGTAAGCCTATTGTTGTGGAAGAGTTGTATCTTTGAAATGTCTCATACCTGAATATACCACTCTTTTCAATAAGATTTATATCATAATAATCATTTACTTCCAGTATTGAAAAGAGATTGAAATTAATAAGAAATATAATAAGAATTAAATAAACTATTTTTAGATTAACCTCTTTAATTTCCATACAACTATCTTTTCTATATATGTAAATGGGATATCCCGTCTATGCTTTTTATTTATACTAAAACAAAATTATTTTGTCAAAGTATTTAAAGATCAAAATTGATTTTTAAATCCATATAACAGGTCAAGAATATATGATATCTCTTAATTCTGGATTTATGAGTTTGAGTTCCTCTTCTGGTTTAAATAGCCTATGAATCTGATGTGGAAAAATCACATCTGAATCTATTTTTTTAAGATAAAAATGAGGCTTAATAAAAGTTGGATTTGTTACCCAAGTTGCATCATTGATAGGATTATAATATACTGTTGCAATTTTTATTTTATTTATATCTATATTTCTTCTTAATATCTCTTTTAATTTGTCGATTGTATGATTAACAAGCCTTCCAGTATTGAAAATAGTATTTACTATTAATATATTATCATTCCAGTTTATATTATCTTCAAGATATTTTATACCAATAATATTTGTCTTATAAGAAAAATGAGATAAAGAGGTATTAATCGAAATATGATCTGGAATTTTTATATCTTTTCCACTCATTTTTATTTTATATTTAAATGCCTCATGAATAGGCAAGCCAGCACTAATTCCACCGGGCCAGAGTGCTATCAAAAAGTCGGGTATATATCCCTGTTGAAAAATATTTACCCCTAATTTTAAAGAATCTAATAATAAAGAATTTGCTGAGATATATGTATATTTTTTACCAGTTTTTATCTCTTCCTCTTGAAAATAAGCAGTATGAAGAATATTATATATCTCTTCTGATCTCTTTTTTAATAAAGAATCATCTTTTTCTATTATAAGATCAGATATCTCATGAGGATAATTTATCCATATCTCATCCTCAAGTTCATATAAAGAGATAACAGAAATTTCATTTTCTCTCTTTTTCAACTTTTTATGAATACAGGCAACAAATATATTATCCGGAGAATTTGCTCTTGCCAATTTTTTTATTGTATCGATTATTGTGTATATTGTCTTTCCAGAATCATAAATATCATCTATTATTAAGAGGGTATCTTCTTTTGCTACGACCTTAATAAGATGCTCAAGCCCTTTAATAATAACATCACTCTGAGAATTAATACCAGTATAACTTGCTGTTGCAACAGTCGTATGATTTATAAAATGTCCTTTAAGTCTGAAGTACTCCCCTACCCCAAGTCCAACAGGTGTTCCTCCTCGCCATAAACTTATAGCATGAGTTGGGATAATTCCAGATTCATATATCTTTTTTCCCAATCTAAATGAATCCAACAATAAAGTTTCTGAATCTATAAATTTAAATTTCGTAGCCATAGGATTTTAATCTCTCACTTTTTATTAATATTGTCAAGAATAGGAGCATTATTTCTAATTTCTATTTTTAGGTAAAAATTTTTATTTTTTTATTAAATTTTGTAAAGGATTTTCTCAAAAATTTTGTGATTAATATATAGAAATATTTTTTTAACAAGGAGGATTTTATGAATAATATTCGTAAGATTTTAGAAAACTATAATTTTGAGCATGAGTTACATATTGTGGTTAACTCTGCTATGAAGAAAAGACTTGCAACTATAGCAAAAAAATTTAATATCTCAATTTCTGGACTTATTGTGTATATCTTGCAGATCTATAGTAATAGGGTAAAAAAGATATACTGTTTTGGTCCAGAAGATGGAAATAAATACGAAAGAATAGATGGGGATAGTAGGATTCATCTGTATTTGTCAAAACAGGATTATCGTTTTTTGAAGAAGCTCCATGCAGATCTTAATTTTTTCAGTATGGGTGTTTTACTGAGGAGAATTATCCTACTTTTTTTGGAAGAGTATGAGAAACTTGGGATTACAGGGGTTGAGATGAAATGTAGTGTAATAACATTAAAGTTATTCTTAAGACTAACAGAGATAAAAAAGTGGAATAAGAGCAGAGAATTATCCCACTTTTCCGGCAACACTACGCCCTTTTACAAGGCAATCTACAACGATTGCTATCAGGTAGTGGGCTTTGAGACCTATTATTGAAAAAATTTATTTTAAATTCTACCAAAGAATAAATAAGGCCATTACAATCTTTTCTTACATAAAATTAATCTTAGGATAAATTTGTTCTTTTAAATGTTTAAAAATAAAATCACACATCCTTTTAGAATGATAGCTCTCCTTTTAATATCTCTATATCTCTATAATTTTAAGTCGATATCCCATAAAAAAATAAATTTAAATAATATAACAATTATTTAATAATAAAATAAATTATAATTATTAAAACTATTTTTAAAAAATCTCAATTAACCAAGCAATAATAATTGACATTATTTAGTTTTTTAGTTAAATTATTATAAAATTATATTTTCAAGGAATAAAAATGAAAAGGGCTTTATTTTTACTAATTTTAATAACTTTATCTTCAATGAAATGCGATAAAGAATATAAAGAAAATAAAAATCTTGAAAATAATCAAACAATAATCACTATTTCAGTAGATGATTTTTACAGGTTGGTCTCTGAAAATAAAAAAAATAAGGATGTTGTTATTATTGATTTTAGAACACAAGAAGAATATAAAGGTGGACATCTTGAAAATGCAATAAATATAAATTTTTATGATAACAATTTAAAAGACATTCTAAATAATTTAGAGAAAGATAAAATCTATTTAATATATTGTAGAAGTGGTAATAGAAGTAGAAAGGCTTTAAAAATAATGGAAGAGTTGAATTTTAAACAGGTATATAACATGGAAGGGGGAATTATTCAATGGAATATCAAAGGATATCCCCTCATATCTGAAAAATAAGGAGAAAAGATTATGATGAATTACAAAAAGTACAGACCATATCCTACAATCCATTTAAAGGATAGAAAATGGCCTGACAATGTTATTACAAAAGCCCCAATATGGTGCAGTGTTGATTTAAGAGATGGCAATCAGGCACTACCAATACCAATGAGTGTTACAGAAAAAATGGAGATGTTTAATTTACTATTATCAATTGGTTTTAAAGAAATAGAGATAGGTTTTCCATCAGCATCAAATACAGAATATAATTTTGCAAGAACTCTCATAGAAGAAAATTTAATACCAGATGGGGTAAGTATACAGGTTTTGACTCAGGCAAGAGCCCATCTTATAGAAAAAACTCTTGAATCCCTTAAAGGAGTTAAAAAGGCAATTGTCCATTTTTATAACTCTACATCAGAATTACAAAGAAGAGTAGTATTTAACAAAAATAAAGAGGAAATAAAACAGATAGCTGTTGATGGCGCTAAACTCATAAGAGAGATAGCAGAAAAAAATAACATGAGCCAAAATTTAGTTTATCAATACTCACCAGAGAGTTTTACCGGTACAGAGATAGATTATGCAATTGAGGTATGTGAAGCGGTTGTGGATGTATTGGAACCAACTAAAGAAAAAAAAGTTATAATAAATCTTCCAGCAACAATTGAGATGTCAACTCCAAATATATATGCAGACCAGATAGAGTATTTTAGTAAAAATTTTAGAAAAAGAGATAGAATAATTTTGAGTATCCATAATCATAATGATAGAGGCACAGCAGTTGCAGCAGCAGAACTTGCAATTCTTGCTGGTGCTGAAAGAGTTGAAGGGACACTCTTTGGAAATGGAGAAAGAACTGGAAATCTTGATATCTTGACTCTTGCTCTTAATATGTTTTCACAGGGAATAGATCCAGAACTTGATTTTTCAAATATAAATAGAATCATAGAGATATATGAAAAAAACACACGAATGACAGTGCATCCAAGACACCCGTATGCTGGAAAACTTGTATATACTGCATTCTCTGGATCTCATCAGGATGCTATAAGTAAAGGGATGGCTTATTATAATAAGTATAAACCTCCTTACTGGGAAGTTCCATATTTACCAATTGATCCATCTGACTTAGGTAGAGAATATGAACCTATCATTAGAATTAATAGTCAGTCTGGTAAAGGCGGAGTTGCATACATAATGGAAACAGAATTTGGTTATAAACTTCCAAAAGAGATGCATATAGAGTTTGGTTCCATTATTAAGGAGGAATCAGATAAGTTGGGAGTAGAGCTTACCCCACAACAGATTTATGATATTTTTAAAAAAGAATATCTTGATATTGAAAATCCTCTAAAATTAAAAAAATATGAAATGGAAGATGTGGAATTTATTGATGATGAAAAAAGTAATAAGGTTAAAATTTCGATTGATATAATAATAAACACTGAAGAAAAAAGATTGAATGGTGAGGGAAATGGTCCTATTGATGCCTTTTTTAATATACTGAAAAAGGAATTAACTGATAGAAATTTTAATTCTTTTAAATTTATATCCTATTCAGAACATGCTTTAACAGAAGGGTCTGACTCAAAGGCTGTGGCTTACATTGAAATTGAAAATCAAGAAGGAGAGAAATTCTTTGGAGTTGGGGTTGCAAGCAATATAACAACAGCATCAATAAAGGC
>Ga0209204_1001764_pt1 | contig 19260 bp, 30 predicted proteins | sample AD_JPNMR2_MetaG_FD_184425 | JGI IMG/M metagenome (GOLD analysis project Ga0209204, IMG submission 184425) | Active sludge microbial communities of municipal wastewater-treating anaerobic digesters from Japan - AD_JPNMR2_MetaG (SPAdes) (version 2) | ecosystem: Engineered > Bioreactor > Anaerobic...
GGCCTTGATTAAATTATCCAATTGTGATTCTTTTGACAGGCCAACTTCTTCCCTTTCTTCAGGACTAAAATCAACAGCCTCTAATTCCGAAGCCACATCCATAATTAAATAAGGCCATTGATTTTCCTCAAAAACCCTTAAAATAGGTTCGGTAATTTCTTCCTTTGATCCATTTAATAAATAAATTCTTGGTTTCAAAGTTAAGAGCTGATAATTACGTAAAATTTTAAATTCTTCTTCGGTCCATGGAACCTCAAGCAATAATTGTCCTTTTTGCAAAAAATCTTGGGCTTTTGTTAAAACATTAAATTCTTTAAGGACTTCTTTATTGCCGGCTTTAACATCTTTACTTTGGTTTTGTAATCTTTTATCAACTGTCTCTAAATCTTTTAGCATTAATTCTGTTTCCAAGGTTTCTTTTTCTAACAGGGGGTCAATTCGATTAGAAGTATTAATGATGTCAGGTTTTTTAAAACAGCGAAGGACATAAACAATAGCGTCAGTTTCTCTGATGTTGGCTAAAAATTGATTACCCAAACCTTCTCCCTGACTAGCGCCTTTTACCAGGCCGGCAATATCAACAAATTCAATAGTGGTATAAATTTTCTTTAAAGACTGCTCTAAAGCAGCTAATTGATCAACCCGAGAATCAGGAACTTCTACTACTCCAATATTAGGATCAATGGTGCAAAAAGGGTAATTCTCTCTCGAGACTTGTTTTTTAGTAATAGCTTGAAATAAAGTTGATTTTCCAACATTAGGCAAACCAACAATGCCAATTGAAAGATCCATAAAGATATAAGTAAATTTTTCAGTTTGAAATGATTAAATATTTGGACATCGCAAGTCAATTAACGACTAGCCGATGTCATTAATCCAATTATATATTAAAACCCGCGGTTTTTCAACCACGGGTTTTATTTTTTACCGTTTTGGTCTCTCCAAAAATTAATTTCGGGGAGTAAATTTTTTCATTGGTCTGGCTTCATCAACTATAATCTTTCTTCCATCTAATTCCTGACCATTGAGCATTTCAACGGCTTTTTCGGCTTCCTCTCCAGAACTCATTTCCACAAAACCGAATCCTTTTGAACGGCCAGAGTATTTATCAGTAATCACTGTTGCTGAAACTACTGTGCCGGCTTTAGAAAAAGCATCTTTCAAAGAATCTTCGGTTGTGTTGTAGGAAAGACTGCCAACGTATAAACGATTGTCCATTTTCTATTTTTATTTGTAAGTTTCGACCTACCCCTGACTTTCTCACTTTTTACGAACAAAAGGAGTAGATCAGCTGAGTATGGCTTTCAACGCCATTTTTAATTATACTCTTCTTTTTAAATTTGTCAACTTTTTGTATAAGTCCATCGCCTCAACAAAATTTCAACAAAATTATTGCTAACTAATAGTGATTTTGCCTAAAAACATTAATAAACTCACAATTACCCCAGCAATAAAAACTCCCAAAGAAATCAAAGAAAAAGCCTCTTTTTTATTCAATTTCATTAAAAAAGCAAAAATGGAAGCCGTCCAAGCGCCAGTCATAGGCAAAGGAATAGCAGTAAAAATTGTTAAACCGACTTTTCCCCATTTTTGAATGGAAGGATTAACTTTCTGTTCGCTATATTGAAAATACCAATTGAAAAACTTTCTTAAAGAAGAATTCGGTTTTAAATGTTTTTCTAAATAAGTAAACAATTTCTCCAAAAAAATTAAAATAAAAATTATTGGTAAAATATTTCCTAAAAAAGAAGCTAAAAAGGCCAGCCAAAAAGGAAGATGATAAACATAATAAGCCACTGGTAAAGCCCCTCTTAATTCAATAATTGGTAAAGTAGCAATGAAAAAAGTTTTCAATAAATTAATTGCCATAATCCGCTTCTTTAAGTTAAAATCATCCCAGCTTTATCGCCTACCGCAATTGTTTTTTCAAAATGAACTGCCACTGCCTTATCTTTAGTGCGAAAACTACCATCAGGATTTTCTTCGATTTCACCACTACCATTAGTTAACATTGGTTCAATAGCCAAAACCATTCCTTTTTTTAGCACCTCTCCCTCTCCTTTTTCGCCAAAATTGCAAACATAAGGATCTTCATGGGGATAATAACCAACTCCATGACCGACCAACTCTTTAATCACTTTAAAACCATTACCTTCAATAATTCTCGTGATTTCATAACCAATATCTCCTAAAGTATTATTTACTTTTGCCACTTGAATTGCTCTTTTAAGGGCTATTTGGCACACTTTAATCATTTTTTTATATTCCTTCTGAATCTTCCCAATGCCAATAGTAATTGCTATATCAGTATATAATCCTTTGTATTTTATGCCTAAATCCAAAGAAACAACATCACCATTTTTTAAAAAAACATTCTTATAAGGAATACCATGAACAATTGTTTCATTGACTGAAACGCATAAAGAGTTAGGAAAAGGTTTTAAGGCAAAAGATGGTTGATAATTTAAAAAAGCCGGTTCAGCCCCGATTTCTTTAATTAAAGTATAAGCCCTTTCATCTAAATAACTTAATGGCTGACCGGCTTTTGCTTCTGCCTTTAAAGTTTTTAAAATCCAAGCTAATTTGCTCCCTCCTTCTTTTAAAGTTTCAATCTCTTTCTCAGTTTTTAAAAAGATCATAAACTTTCTAAAATTTTTTGAGTAATTTCTTCCACTGGCCCTTCCGCGTTTATTTCTATTAAAAGACCCTCCTTTTTAAAAAATCTTATTACTGGATAAACGTCTTTTTTAAAGGAAACCAATCGATTTTTAATTGTCCTTGGATTATCATCCGGCCGTCTTTTTAAAGGGAGATGGCAAACAGGACACTTTTTTGTTTTTTTTAACTCCGAATTTAACTCTAAAGAATATTCTCTTAAACAATTAGGGCACATTCTTCTTGTCGAAAGTCTTTTAATAATTTCCTCATCAGAAATATTTAAATAGATCACCTTGATTTTTTTTCTCTTTAACCAGTCAAGAGCCTCTTTTAATATTTTTGCCTCTTCTAATTGACGAGGGCTGCCTTCAAAAACCACTCCTTTCTCCGGCGGTATTTTTATTAATTCTTTTAGCCAACAAAAAACTACCAACCAAATAGGAACCAACCCTCCTTGTTTGATAGTTTTTAAAATATTATCAGCTAAAGGTCCACCTTCTTTAATTAAGCGCCTTAAAATTTCTCCAGTATCAATTAAGTGTAAAGAAAATTTCTCCTTTAAAATCTCTGCTTGGGTTCCTTTACCTGACCCCGGTTTACCTAAAAAAATAATATTAATAGGTTTCATATTCTCTCATTATTAATTGCGATTCAATGGCATTCATAATTTCTATCGCCACCTGAACCATAATCAATAAAGAGGTTCCACCAATAGCCATTGTTGTGACATGAGTTATCCCTCCCATCAAAATAGGGAAAATAGCAATAAATCCCAAAAAAAGGGCTCCAAAAAAAGTAATTCTACTCACGACTTGATTAATAAACTGAATAGTCATTTGACCGGGCCGATAACCGGGAATAAATCCCCCCCTTTTTTGTAAATTTTCAGCAATTGTCTCTGGCTCAAAAGTAATATAAGTATAAAAATAAGTAAAAATAAAAACCAAAAGAAAATAAACAATCAAATACCAAGGACTATTCTGCTGAAAAAGATTTAAGAAATTAACTAACTTTATTACATAAATATTAGTGCTATTGGCTAAAAATTGGGCAATCATCTGAGGAAACATTAGGATTGATAAAGCAAAAATAATAGGAATTACTCCTGCCTGATTTAATTTCACTGGTAAATAAGTACTGGCTCCACCGTAAATTTTTGTTCCCCTCACCTGTTTAGCATAACTAACCGGAATTCTTCTTTCAGCTAAAGAAATATAAACCACCCCAACAATAATAGCCAATAAAAGCGCAAAGAAAATAATGATGTTGACAATATTTTGAGCAGAAGCGGTTAAAATAGTTGCTAAAATTTGACGGGGTAAACTAATTACTATGCCGGAAAAAATAATTAAAGAGGTTCCATTGCCTAGTTTCTGTTCGCTGATTAATTCCCCCAGCCACATCAGAAAAACAGAAGAAGCAGTAATAATGACAATATTCGTTAGAAAATCAAATGGACCGCTAAAAGTTATGACTCCTTGTCGAGATAAAAGAGTTAAAAAACTAAATCCTTGAACAATAGCCAAAGGAATGGTCAACAGACGAGAATATTGCATAAACCGGGCTCTTTCTTTGGTTGTCCCTTTGTAAAGCATTTCCTTTAAAGAAGGGAAAATCAGAGTCAATAACTGCATAATGATAGAAGCCGTAATATAAGGCCCTATTCCCAGCAAAGCAATAGAAATATTATTAAAGGCGCCACCGCTAAAAATATTAAATAAACCAAAAACCTGATAGCTTTGGAAAAACTGATCAAGCTGAGTTTTATCAATATTAGGCAAAGGAATAGCGGCCATTATTCGAAAAATAGCCAAAAGACCCAAAACAATAAAAAGTCTTCTTCTTAAATCCGGCGTTTTAAATAAAAGTAATAATTTTTTAAACATAAATTTAGAAAGTTAAATTGATCAGTTCACAAATTCACGATTAGTTACAAAATAATCAACTAATGATTATTTCTGCTCTAACTTTCCTCCTGCTTTTAAAACAGCTTCCTCTACCCTTTTGGTTGCCAGACAGTGTTTTATATTCAAAGGAACATTTAAACTTGCTGGACCTAAAATTTTAACCACGTATTTCTTGTTTTTGGGAATTCTGATTAAATTCTTTTCTGCCAACTTTTTAGGAGTAATTTCTCCTCCTTTAGGAAAGACTTTTAAAATTTCCGGCAATTTTATTTCAATTATTTCTTTATTGTTAACAATTAAAAAACCTGCCCCTCTTTTTTTGGGGAATTTTAAAACCTGTTCTTTAAGCTGGCTTTTAATTTTTCTTCCAGCTCGAGATTTTTGGCCTTTGCATCCTCGGCCAGAATAAGTTCCTCTTTTTCCTCCTCGACCAACTCTTTTTGGTTTTTTGTTCTTATAACTTGGTTGTAATTCGTGAACCTGCATGTCTTTATCTTTTAATCTTTAAGAATTTAATTTTTCTAAAGCTAATAAAGTTGCTCGGCCATTAAGAATAGCATTCCCCGTATTGCCTAAAATTTTGGCTGAAGCATTGGGAATGCCGGCTAATTTTAAAATGTTTCGGACAACTCCGCCAGCGATAATTCCTTTTCCTTTTTTAGCCGGTTTTAATAAAATTTCTGCTGCCTTATATTTAGCAGAAACTTCAAAAGGAATAGTTTCATTAACTACTTTCACGCTAATTAAATTTTTTTTCGCCTCATTAATAGCCTTCTGAATAGCTAAAGGAACATCCCGGCCCTTGCCAACTCCTATTCCAATTAAATGTTTTTCTGGATCGCCAACAGCCACTGTTGCTCTAAAACTCAATCTTTTTCCTCCGGCAACCACCCGCGCTACCCTTCGAACGTCCAATACCTCTTCCTGAAAACCATCTTGTTGATACTTTCTGTTAGAATTTTCTTTTTTTCTTTCCATTTTTCTCAATTAATTAAAAATTATTAATTATTAAAATTTTAGCTCTTTTCTTGCTCCTTCAGCTAAACTTTTAACTCGACCATAAAATTTAAATCCTCCCCGATCAAAAACTACCTCTTGAATATTTTTTTCTTTAGCCTTTTTTCCCACTAATTCTCCGACCAATTTGGCTTTTTCTTTTTTAGTCAAATTTTTATCAGTTTTAATTTCTAAGTCCGAAGCAGAAACCAATGTTTCTCCTTTTTCGTCATCAATAATCTGAGCATAAATATGCTTTAAGGAACGGAAAACAGCCAAACGAGGTTTTTGCGCTGTCCCGACAATTTTTGCCCTTACTCTTTTATGTCTTTGATCTCTTTTTTGTTTTTTTTCCTGAAAACGATTTTGAGCCATATAACTTTAAATTTAAATTAATAGATTTTAAACATTAACCGCTAGTACTAGCCATTTTTTTGCCTACTTTTCTTCGAACATATTCGCCTTGATATTTAATTCCCTTTCCTTGATAAGGTTCCACTGGTTTTTGCCTTTTAATTAAAGCTGCAAAAAGACCAACTTTTTCTTTAGAAACACCGCTAACCGTAATAATATTTTTTTCTATTGAAACATCAAGGCCTTCGGGAATTTTTAGAACTACCGGATGGCTATAACCAATTTTTAAAACCAAATTATCATTATCTTTTTCCGCCTTATAACCAACACCATTAACTTCTAATTTTTTTGCAAAACCATCTTTAACTCCAATTACTGCATTTTGAATTAAAGATCTTATCGTCCCCCATTGTTCAAAAAGTTGTTTTTGTTTCATTCTTCGAGAAAAATTAGGAGTAATTTTTATAAGACCGCTATCCAAAAGAATATCAAAATCTTGAGGAACATTAACTTGTTCTTCCCCTTTTGGTCCTTTTATTTTTAGAATATTGTTTTCCAATTTTACTTCTACGTCTTGCGGAATATTAATTGGTTTTTTGCCTAATCTTGACATTTTTTAAAATTTGATTGCTTAATTAAAAATTCTTAAAAATTTTCTTATTTTACCAAACTTCCAGCAATACCTCACCCCCGATATTCATTTCTTTAGCTTCTTTATCAGTCATTAAACCCTTTGAGGTGGAAAGGATTCTTATTCCTTTTCCCTTTTTAAACGGAAAAATTTCTTGGGCTTCAACGTAAACTCGCTGAGAAGGCTTTGATATTCGATTAATTTCTTTAATTTTCGGAATTTTTTCTAAATTCTTTTGTTCGTAATTTAATTTTATTTTAATAATTTTTCCTCCTTTTTTTTGTAATTTATTAATCTCACCAATATAATTGTTTTTTTCCAAAATTTCTAAAATTGCCCATTTTAACCTGGAATAAGGAATAGAAACAGTTTCCTTTTTAACTGCTTGAGCGTTTTTAATTTGGGCTATCATATCGCTAAGAGGATCAGTGAGCATTTTATTTGATTAATTAAAGATTTTTAAAAACTGATTGAATTTACCAACTGGATTTTTTAATGCCGGGTATTTCTCCTTTTGAGGCCAATTCTCGAAAACAAATCCGACAAAGACCAAAATCTCTTAGATAGCCTCTTTTCCGACCACAACGCCAACATCTTCGAACTGTTCTTGTCGAATATTTTGGCGGTTTTTTAGCTCTTTCCACTACTGATTTCTTTGGCATAAATAAATATTAAATTAATGTTTAAATTATTTTTTAGAAGATTTTTCAGAATTGCCTTTTTCTGTTTTTTCTAAGGGAAAACCCATTAATTGATATAATCTAATAGCCACATCTTTTTTTCTAATTGAAGGAACAAAACTAATTTCTACCCCAATATTATAAGGCAATTGTTCTTTGCTTATTTCTGGAAAAGTATTGATTTCTCTAATTCCGTAATTTAAAACACCTTTTTCATCAATATTTTTTAAAGGAATTCCCCAAAAATCTCGAATTCGAGGCAAAACTAAATTAATAAACCTAAAAATGAAATCATCTTTTTTCTTGCCCCTTAAAGTAATTTTCAACCCTACCGGCATGCCTTCTCTTACTTTAAAACCCGCAATTGATTCTTTGGCTGGTCTAACACTTGGTTTTTGACCACTAATTAAAAACATTAACTCTTCAATTCTTCTTAAAGCTTCCGGGTTGTTTTTCTGATTCGTCATTATTTTTCCAATACCAATGTTTAAAACAACTTTTTCTATTTTGGGCACTTCGTAGGGATTTTTAAAATTAAATTCAGCCATCATCTTTGGCACTATCTCTTTTGCATATTTTTCCTGATAATTATTTTTGACTATTGTTGCCATATTATTTAATTTCTCCTATTTTCTTCTGACATTTTTTACAAACCCGGTATTTCTTGCCATCCTCAAAAGCAATACCAATGCGGGTTGATTTCTGACAGCTAGGGCAAACTAGCATTACATTTGAACAATCAATTGCTCTGGGAATAGAAATAATCTCTCCTTTTTCTCCTTCTTTTTTAGGTTTTTTAATTTTTTTGACTAAATTTAAATTTTCAATAATTACTTTATTTTCTTTTGGAAGAACTCTAAGTACTCGACCTGTTTTCTTTCGGTCTTTTCCTTTAATAATTATGACATTGTCTCCTTTTCTAATTTTCATTTTGGTATCTAATATTATAAGCGGACTTAAATCAAAATTACACTATTTCTGGCGCCAACGCTGCTACTTTAGTAAAACCTTTTTCTTTGATTTCCCGGGGAATAGGACCAAAAATTCTGTTGCCAACCGGTTCAAATTTATCATTCACAATAACAACAGAGTTTTCATCAAAAGAAATATAACTTCCGTCATTACGTCGATAAGGTTTTCTTTGTCTCACTACAAGGGCTTTCACAACATCCTTTTTCTTAATTTCCCTTCTTGGTTCAGCTACTTGAACAGAAGCAATAATAATATCGCCAATCTGGGCAGATTTATGTTTAGAACCCGGAATAATTCTGAAACAGCGGACAATTTTTGCTCCTGAATTATCAACAACTGTTAAAATAGAACGAGGCTGAATCATAAGTTTATAAACTATAACAAAAAATTAATTTTTTAACAAGGATTTAACGAAAAACTTTTTTAATAATTGACCACCTTTTTTCTTTAGATAAAGGCCTGGTTTCTTCAATCAAAACTTTTTCTCCTTCCTTAAATCTGTTATCTGGATTATGGGCTTTAAATTTTTTAGAAACCCGATAATATTTTCTATAGTTAGGATGCAATTTTAACTCTTCAACTTCCACAACTGCGGTTTTATTCATTTTATCCGAAACTATCACTCCTTTTAAAGTCCTTTTCTGGATTTTTTTCTTGTTTTGTTGATTATTTAAATTTTCCATAAATTTTTAAGAATGAAATTTTAAAGAGATTTTTCCTTTCTTTCTCTTAAAATAGTTAAAATCCGACTAATATCTTTTTTTATCATTTTTATCTCCTGATTATTCTTCAATTTTCCCAATTCAAAATTAATCCTTAACTCTTTCATCCGTCGGTAGGAATCTTCAAACAAGGATTTTAATTCATCTTCACTTTTTTTTCTTAAATCTTGGGCTTTCATTTTTTAAAATGAGTAAAATTTTAGGATTCTCTTTGAACAATTTTAGTTTTGATTGAAAGTTTAGAAGAAGCTAATCGAAAAGCCTCTTTAGCTTTTTCTGGAGAAATGCCATCGATTTCAAAAAGAATCCGACCGGGTTTTACCGGTACCACATAATACTCGACTGCTCCTTTTCCTCCACCCATTGTCACTTCTGGCGGTCTTTTAGTAATTGGTTTATCAGGAAAAACTCGCATCCACGACTTTCCTTCTTTCTGAAGGCAACGACCAATTGCCCGATAGGCTGCTTCCAATTCTCTTGAGGTGATCCATTTCTCTTCCAAGGATTTCAAACCATAAGAACCAAAACTTAATTCTGTTCCCCTTGATTCTTTCTGACGCCGGGTGTTTCTCCCTTTTTGACTTTTTCGATATTTAACTTTTTTTGGCAAAAGCATAAAATTTTTTCTAAAATTATTTATTAGAAGGTTTTACTTCCGAAGTATCTTTTTCTCCTTTATAAATCCAAACTTTTACTCCTACCACTCCATATGTGCAGTGAGCCTCACTAAAACCATAATCAATATCAGACCGCAAAGTCGATAAAGGCAACTTTCCTTCCTTTAACCATTCATCTCGGGCAATTTCTGCTCCGTCTAAACGACCAGAAACCATAACTTTCGCCCCTAAAACTCCTTTTTGCTGCATAATTTTCTTTAGATAACGATTTAAAACCAAACGATAAGGTTGTCTTTTTTCAATTTCTTCCGCCATTGCTTCGGCTACTACTTGGCTTGAACTATCAGGATTCGAAACTTCTTCTACTGAAATATTAATACTTTTTTTCTCCCCCACAATTTCTTTTATTTTCTTCTCTAAAGCTTTTATTCCTTGACCTTGCCGACCAATTAAAAGACCGGTGCGAGGAGTAAATATGACAATTTTTAGCTCATTCCCTTTTCTTTCTATTTCTACTTTTTCAATCCTTAAAGGCTTTGATTGACTCATCAAAAACTGACGGATTTTATAATCTTCCTCCAATAATTGAGGAGTTTGCTTTTTGCTTATCCATCTTGAATGCCAGTTTTCTGTAATTCCTAATCGGTAAGATTTTGGATGAATTTTTTGAGCCATTGACTTTAATATTTAGATTTTATCTTTTGTTTTTTGACTTTTAATTTTTGACTTTTGCTTTTTTGCTTTTAATGTTTGCTTATCATCTCCAATTTCCTTTAAAACAATAGAAATATGAGAAGATCTTTTTCTAATAGGAGAAGCTGCTCCTTGAGCACGAGGCATCCATCTTTTTAAAGCCGGTCCTTCATCAACTCTGATCTCTGCTACATATAATTTATCTTCTGATAAATTAAAGTTATGTTTAGCATTTTGGACGGCCGATTTCAATAGTTTTAAAACTGGTTCAGTTGATCTTTTGTTCAAAAAATTCAACTGATTTTCTGCTTCTTTAACTGGTAAATTCTTAATAAGGTTAGCTACTAATCTAACTTTTCTCGGGCTTATTCTTAAATATTTTAATGAAGCTTTTACTTCCATATTTTTTCAATTAAAAACTAACTTGAACTAGATGTTGATTCCTGAACTTTAGTTTTGGCTTCTAATTCTCGCTGCATTCGACCACCATGCCTAATAAATTTCCTTGTTAAAGCAAATTCTCCTAACTTATGGCCAATCATTTCTTCCCTAATTTCCACTTTGGTAAAATTCTTTCCATTATGGACTTCAAAAACATAGCCCACCATTTCTGGACTAATTACACAATCTCTTGACCAGGTTTTAATTGGAGTTTTATCTCCCGGTTTTAGTTTAGCTATTTTTTTTAAAACCTTTGGGTCAACAAAAGGTCCTTTTTTAATAGATCTTGCCATAAATTAATATAATTTGAATTTATTTTTTTCCTTTTCTTCTTTGGATAATTAAATTATCTGAATATTTTTTCTTTTTTCTGGTTTTCCGACCGCCAGTAATATTTCCCCAAATATCTTTTGGCCTTTTTGTTCCTCGCTGAGTTCTTCCCTCGCCTCCTCCATAAGGATGATCAACCGGATTCATAACTGAACCCCTAACTGTTGGTCTAATTCCCATATGTCTTGACCGACCGGCTTTTCCTATTTTTATAATACCATAATCCTCTCTTGATAATTGACCAAGAGAAGCATAACAATTTTCAGGAATTTTTCTGACTTCACCAGAAGGCATTTTAATAAAAGCATAACCTTGATCAATAGCCAAAAGCTGAGCATAAGCGCCAGCTGATCTAACTAATTTTCCTTTGCCTGATGGTCGGCTTTCAATATTATGAATCAAGCTGGCAGTAGGAATATTCTTTAACATTAATCGATTTCCTGTTTTGATAGGCGCTTTTTCATCACAAATAATCTCGTCATTAACTTTTAAATCTTTGGGAGCCAAGATATAGCCCCAATCACCATCACGATAAGAAATCAAAGCAATATAAGCGCTTCGAAATGGGTCATATTCAATGGATTTAACAATTCCTTTAACTCCTTTTTTTTCCTGTCCAAAATTAATTTTTCGATAGAGTTTCTTATTTCCTCCTCCTTTATGGCGAACACTAATTCTTCCATGAGAACGTCCTTTATTTCTTTTAATTCCAGAAGTCAAAGATTTTAAAGGTTTTTCAGTAGTAACAACTGATTTATCAGTAACTTGATAATGCCTTCTTGCCGGAGTAATTGGATTATATGTTTTCATATTTATTTTTTAATCAAAATCTATTATCTCTTTATTATTTCTATATTCCCAAATCTATTTTATATCCTTCTTTTAAAGTAACGACTGCTTTTTTGTATCGACTGGGATTATTAAATGTCCTCATCCATCTCTTTTTCTTTTTTCTTTCGTTTAAAATATTAATTTTATCAATCTTAACTTTATAATTTTTTTCAATGATATGTTTAATCTCAGTTTTATTGGCTTTTTGACTAACTTCAAAATAATACTTATTTAAAACCTGATCAGTCATTGCTTTTTCTGTCAAAATCGGCCTTTTTATTAACTTTACAAACTGGACATCAAAATTATTCCCTTTAGAAACTGCAGGGCGATTTTTACTCTTTGATTCCTTCTTCTCGTTTTTCAAATCTTCCTTACCCAATTTTTCTACTTGTTCCGTTTCTTTCGTTTCTAATTGAGCCTCTTTGTTTTCTTTTGCTTCCTCCTTTTTTTGTTTTTTTAAAAAATCAAAAACAGCCATTTTAAAAATAAAATTTTACCTTATTTTGATGTTTTTTTCAATTTTTCTTGAATAGTTAAAAATGAATCTTTGGAAAGTAATAAATATTTATTATTCAACAATTGTAAGAAATCTAAATTCTCAGTGGTTATTAAATCTAAATACGGTAAGTTTCTTAACCCTCTTTTCATTGCTTTTTCGGTTTCTGGTTTTAAAATCACCAAGGTGGAAGAAGTTTTTTTCTTTAAAGAAGGGATAATGTTTTTTAGCAGTTGATCCATAACTTTGGTCTTAATGTCTAAACCGTTAAAACTATCAATAATTTTAATTTCTTGATCTTCTATTTTTTTTGCTAAAATCATTCGCAAGGCCTTCTGTTTTGTTTTTTGATTAATTTTTTTCTTTAGAGATTCTTCTTTTCTTCTTGGACCAAAAGTAGCTCCTCCACCCCGCCATAAAGGAGAACGAATAGAACCATGTCGTGCTCGACCAGTCCCTTTTTGTTTCCACGGTTTTTTACCACCACCAGCCACCTCAGAACGATCTTTGGAAAAAGCTATTCTTGGATATCTATTTGATAAATAAATTTTATAAACCTGATGCAAAAAATCAGGGTTAAATTCTTCCTGAAAAACTTCCTCGCTTAAAGGAATTTTTTCTATCACTTCTCCTTTTTGATTGTAAACCTCAATATCTTTAACCATAATAGTTTACTTGGCTTTTATTTCTAAAACAGTTCCTCTTTTACCCGGAACAGCCCCTTTCACATAAAGCCAATTATTTTCTGGGTCAACTTTAACCACCTCTAAATTTTTAAGGGTTTTTCTTTCTCCTCCGGCCCGACCAGCCATTTTTTTCCCTTTTATTACTCGTTGTGGAGTAGTAGCGCCAATTGAGCCTGGAGCCCGCCAACGATCTTTCGTTCCGTGGGTTTTTGGGCTACCTTTAAAATGATGTCTTTTAACCACCCCTTGAAAACCTTTACCTCTCGTAACCCCTGAGACATCAATCAAATCACCTTTTTGAAAAATATCAACTTTAATTTCTTCTCCTTCTGAAAAAGACAATGCCTTGTTTTTATTTTGATTTACCTTATCTAAGCGAAATTCTTTTAAAAGTTCAAAACCGCCATCAACTTTTGCTTTCTTTAGATGACCCCGAAGAGGCTGAGAAATATTTTTCTTTTTTTCTAAAAAGCCAATTTGAACTGCCTCATAACCATCCTTTTCTTTATTTTTAATTTGAGTAATCTTAACCGGTCCTGCTTCAATAATAGTTACAGGAATAACTCTTCCTTCTTCGTCAAAAATTTGACTCATTTTTATTTTTTTACCAAGAATAAACTTCATAGTGATTAAGAAAGAAAATAGCCACTGAAAAACTGGGCTATTAGCCCAGTTTTTCCGGTGAAATAAACATTTTACATTTTTATTTCTACTTCAACACCGGCAGACAAATCTAAATTGGCTAAAGCCTCAATAATCTTTTGATCGGGATTAATAATTTCTATCAATCTTTTATGCGTTCTCATCTCAAATTGCTCCCGACTATCTTTTTTAACAAAGGTAGCTCGATTAACAGTATAACGCCGAATTTCAGTCGGTAAAGGAATAGGACCAATTACCTTATTTCCTGTTCTAATAGCAGTTTCAATAATCTGCTGACAGGAATTATCTAAAATCCGGTGGTCATAACTCTTAATCTTAATCTTTATTTTTTGCTGTGTTTCTGATTTTGAACTAACCACAGAATATTAAATTGTTAATTTATTTACTTTTTATTCTAAAATTTTTGTGATTACCCCTGCTCCAACGGTTCTTCCACCTTCCCGAATAGCAAAACGAGAACCTTCATCTAAAGCTACTGGGGAAATCAAAGTGACAGTAAATTTAACATTATCACCCGGCATAACCATTTCTATTCCTTCAGGCAAGACAACCTCTCCGGTGACATCAGCTGTTCGAATAAAGAATTGCGGTTTATAACCTGTAAAGAATGGCGTGTGTCGTCCTCCTTCTTCTTTAGTCAAAATATATACTTCCGCTTCAAATTTTGTATGGGGGGTAATTGACCCGGGTTTAGCCACTACTTGACCCCTTCGAATGTCTTCTTTTTTAACCCCTCTTAAAAGCAATCCGACATTATCACCGGCTTGAGCGTCATCCATTGACTTATTAAACATTTCAATACCAGTGACTACTGTTTTTATTGTTGGATGATAACCGACAATTTCTACCTCGTCATTCACTTTAATAGACCCTCTCTCAACTCTTCCAGTCGCTACTGTTCCCCTTCCCTCAATTGAGAAAATATCTTCAATGGGCATCAAAAATGGTTTATCAACATCTCTTACTGGCTCAGGGAAATAAGAATCAATTGCTTCCAACAGGTCATAAATTGGTTTGACATTGGGATCGTCTGGAGAAGTTGCTTCTAAGGCCTTTAAGGCTGAACCTCTGACAACTGGAGTATTTTTCCCGTCATAACCATGTTTAGTCAGCAGTTCTCTAACCTCTTCTTCTACCAAATTAACTAATTCTGGATCAGAAACCATATCAACTTTATTAAGGAAAACAACAATTGCTGGTACTCCAACTTGTTTAGCCAAAAGAATGTGTTCAAAAGTTTGAGGCATTGGTCCGTCAGCCGCCGAAACAACTAAAATAGCGCCATCCATCTGGGCTGAACCAGTAATCATATTTTTAATATAATCAATATGGCCGGGACAATCAATGTGAGCATAGTGTCTTTTTTCGGTTTCGTATTCAGAATGGTGAACATTAATAGTAATACCTCTCGATTTTTCTTCTGGCGCTTTATCAATTTCATCAACCGATAAATCTTTTTTTGCCAAGCCCTTAAGATGGAGAGCATGCAAAATAGCTGCGGTTAAAGTAGTTTTACCGTGATCAATGTGACCAATTGTCCCAATATTCATATGGGGTTTTGTTCTAACATATTTCTCTTTTTCTGCCATGATTTTTATTATTTAATTTTTTATTATTTAATTATTATTTAGCAAAAGGCTCTTTTATATTAAAGGATATTAAAAAAAATGTCAAGCCGAAGCGCCAATAATTTGCGATAAGATTGTCGTTGGCACTTCTTCATAATGATCAAATTCCATTGTAAATGAACCTCTTCCTTCAGTCATCGACCTTAAATTAGTTGCATAACCAAACATTTCTTTTAAGGGGACTTTTGCCTCAATTACTTTCATATTGACCCTATCTTTAATCTCTTCGGTTTTACCTCTCTTGGCATTTAAATCTCCAATCACATCTCCCATAAACTTCTCAGGAGTAATTACTTCTACTTTCATAATTGGCTCTAATAAAACTGGATTAGCTTTTTTAGCTCCTTCTTGAAAAGCCATTGAACCGGCAATCTTAAAAGCAAAATCTGATGAATCGACTTCATGAAAAGAACCATCATAAAGAGTTACCCGAATATCAGTGATTGGATAGCCGGCTAAAACACCTTTTTCTGAAGCTTCCTTCACCCCTTTTTCAACTGCTGGAATAAATTCTTTGGGAATTACTCCTCCTTTAATCATATCAACAAATTCAAATCCTTTGCCTCTTTCCAGGGGTTCTAATCTTAACCAAACATGACCGTATTGACCGCGACCACCTGATTGACGAATATATTTTCCTTCGCTTTCAATGCTCTTTTTAATTGTCTCTTTATAAGCAACTTGGGGTTGACCAGTTTTTATTTTTAAACCAAATTCTCTTTTCATTCTATCCACTAAAATCTCCAAGTGTAATTCTCCCATTCCTGAAATTAAAGTTTCTCCGGTATCAGGATCAGTTCGTACTTTGAAAGTCGGATCCTCATCCATTAATTTTCTTAACACCAAAGACATTTTTTCTTGATCAGCCCGCGATTCTGGTTCTATTTTAATAGAAATAACCGGCTCAGGAAAAACAATTTGCTCTAAAACAATCGGGTGATTAATATCAGCTAAAGTATCACTGGTAGTCGTATTTTTTAAACCAACAGTTGCGGCAATATCACCAGCGCTGATTTCATCTATTTCTTCTCGCCGGCTTGAATACATCCGCAGCAGACGACCAATTCTTTCCTGATGACCCTTAGAAGCATTTAATAAATAATTTCCCTTTTTAAAAGTTCCTGAATATACTCGAAAATAAGTCAAAGTTCCGACATAAGGATCAGTTGCTACTTTAAAAATTAAGGCGCAAAAGGGATCATTGACATCGGGCTTTCTAATTTCTTCTTCACCGGTTTTTGGATTAATACCTTTAACTGGCGGTAAATCTAAAGGCGAAGGAAGAAATTCAATAATTGCATCTAAAAGCGGTTGAACTCCTTTATTACGAAAAGAAGAACCGCATAAAACAGGAATAATCTTTTCTTCAATTGTTGCTTTTCTTAAAACTCGCCTCATTTCTTCTTCCGACGGCTCTTTTCCTTCTAAATAATGATTTAATAATTCTTCATCTTGCTCAACTATTTTTTCAATCAAAAGATTTCTCCATTTTAAAGCTGATTCTTTTAAATTCTCCGGTACTTCTTTAAAAACCAAATCTTGACCGCTATGGCCTTCAAAATAAACGGCTTTGAATTGAATCAAATCAATCACTCCCTCAAATTTATCTTCTGCGCCAATAGGAATATTTATTGGTTGAGCATTAACAGTCAATTTTTCTCGAATTGACTTTAAATCTTCTTCAAAATTCGCTCCGGTTCTATCCATTTTATTAATAAAACACATTCTTGGCACATTATATTTATCAGCCTGATGCCAAACTGTTTCCGATTGCGGTTCTACTCCGGCAACACCATCAAAAATAATTACTGCTCCATCCAAAACCCTTAAAGAACGTTGAACCTCAGCAGTAAAATCAATATGACCCGGAGTATCAATAATATTTATTCGATGAGCATAATCTTGATTATGGTTTCGATAAGTTGGAATCCAAAAGCAAGTTGTAGCAGCTGAAGTAATAGTAATTCCTCTTTCTTTTTCTTGATCCATCCAGTCCATTACGGTTGTTCCTTCATCAATATCACCTATTTTATGAGTTAAACCAGTATAATATAAAACCCGCTCGGTAGTAGTAGTTTTTCCGGCATCAATATGAGCAATAAAACCAATATTCCTAATTTTTTCTATAGGATAATTTGACTCCATAATTTTTTATCTCGAAGAAAATTGAGCAAAAGCTTTATTGGCTTCTGCCATTTTTTCTACAGTTAGTTTCTTTTTATAAGCATCTCCTTCTCTTTGAGAAGCTAAAATCAATTCGTCAGCTAATTTCTCTTTCATTGCCTTTCCTTTTTTTGAACGGCTAGATTCAATAATCCAACGGGAGGCTAAAATAAATTTTCGGTATTCAGGCACCTGCCGGGGAATTTGGTAATTCGCTCCTCCTATCCTCCTGCTCACTAACTCCTGTTCAGGAGAAATATTTTCAATAGCAGTATTAAAAACGTTCAAAGGATCCTGCTTGGTTTTTTCTTTAATAATTTCCATTGCTTGGTAAAAAACCTTTCGAGCAACAGTTTTCTTTCCGTCTTTGGTTAAATAATTAATAAATTTAGTCACTTTCGGACTTTGATAAATTAAATCAGGTTCGTATTCTTTTTCTTCGCGATGTTTTCTTCTCATAATTTATTAATTACTTTTTTTCTTTTTTAGTGCCATATTTACTTCTTTGCTGTTTTCGATCCGCTACCCCAGCAGTATCAAAAACACCCCGAACAATATGATATCTGACGCCGGGCAAATCCTTGACTCTTCCCCCTCTTACTAAAACAATGGAGTGCTCTTGCAAATTATGACCCTCTCCCGGAATATAAGCAGTCACTTCCATTCCGTTAGACAATCTTACTCTAGCAACTTTTCTCAAAGCCGAATTAGGTTTTTTCGGCGTCATAGTAAAAACTTTTAAGCAAACCCCCTTTTTAAAAGGTGAAGAATGATAAGTTGGTTTATTTTTTAAACCATTAAAAGAATAAGAAAGTCCCACAGACTTACTTTTTTTCTGCATTGACTTTCTTCCCTTTTTAACTAATTGAGTTAATGTCGGCATTTTTAAAAAGTTATTTAAAAAATTAAAAAATTATTTTTCTAGAAAAAGTTTTTTTATTCTAACAAAAATTTATTTTTTTGTCAAAATTATAAGAGGGTTAAGGCCAACCGCGGCAACCTCATAAATATCTTAAATCTCAAATCTCGATTAACGACATCGCAAGTCGTTAATCGACTTGCGATGTCCAGTATTGAAAATTGAAAATTCTTGTTGTTGACAACAAAAATTATTTATACCTCCTAGCCGAGCGCTTGATTTTTATTTTTGATTGTGCTACTATCTTTTCAGATTTTTGAGAACATTTTTATGAGAAGTAATGGCAAGAAGGGAGGCGAGAGAATGGCAAAAATAGGAAAAGAAAAAGAAATAAATTTGGCCAGAAGTTTTGTAAACCAGATCCTTGATGAGGAAAAAGAAGAATATTTAAACTATTTAAAAGAGGCAATTGATATTCGCTTAAAAAAAGAACCAAGTGAATATCTTGAAAACATTATTCGATTGATGGAAAAATATAATATTCCTCATCAAAAAATCAGATTAATTAACCTCTCGATATTTCCCAGTGACATTGACGAACAGGAAGTTGAACAAAGAAAAAAACAAGTAGCTATCAAAATAGCTAATTTAAAAAAACAGCGAGAAGAAATCAATAAAAAATAATCGGCCATTACTTCTCATAAATTAAAACCGTAAAAATTAATAAAATTTGTTTTCCCGAGATATTAGGTTGAGTAATCTCGTAAATCCTAATGAGGAATCAATAATTCAGAAGAATTATTGTAAAATCTCTGCGGGAAAACCGCAGTTTTTATTTTAATAAATTATGCTTACAAAATTGCAAAAAAAAGAATTAGTTAAAGAGATTTCTGATCAAATAAAAAAATCTCAAGGTTTTTATTTAGTTAA
>Ga0209204_1001766_pt1 | contig 19251 bp, 24 predicted proteins | sample AD_JPNMR2_MetaG_FD_184425 | JGI IMG/M metagenome (GOLD analysis project Ga0209204, IMG submission 184425) | Active sludge microbial communities of municipal wastewater-treating anaerobic digesters from Japan - AD_JPNMR2_MetaG (SPAdes) (version 2) | ecosystem: Engineered > Bioreactor > Anaerobic...
ATTCTCATCTTTGTAGATTATAAAGTGCTCCATAAATCTAAAATTATCCTTTCCCATTCAACATATAAATCTGCTGCATTTAATCCATCCCCCGAAAATCCATAAAACAGCATTAGTGAGCTTCCATTAAATAATTCTTAATTCTTTTAGAATCATCTCCACGCTTCTTCTGGTCTCTTCATCTATTGGACAGAAAGGTCTACAGGTATATTCTTCACATATGCCTTGTAGCTTTAATCCATACTTAATAGCTTGAATCCATGAATCTTTACAGAACTCTAACAGCTTGTTTACTTTATTTTGTAATTCTTCCACTTCTTTAACCTTATTCCCTTTTGCCGATCTATAAAGTTCAACAAATATTTTTATAGCGACGTTTCCAACTCCAGTAACTAATCCATCGGCTCCTGCCAATAATGCCTCCTTAAGTTTTCTCTCGTCTCCCTGGAATACAGAGAATTTGTTGGTCCTTAGCTGGAGTAACTGCTGAAAAAGATTATAGTCACAGGAACTATCTTTGATTCCAACTATATTTGGATGCATACTGAGTTGTGAAATAGTATCAAATTCAATTTTAATCTTAGTCATTGTGGGATTATGATAGATAATTACAGGTAAAGGACTCTCTTCGGCTACAGCTGTATAAAAATCCAGAATAGCTTTTTGATTTAAGAGATAAAAGAAAGGTGGTAAAGATACCACAGCATCTGCTCCTGACTCCTTAGCTTTTAAGATATTTTTGATTACTCGTTTTGTTCCTGTATCAGAAACTCCGGCCAAGACAGTCACCTTTTTATTTACTACTTCTATCACCTTTTCTAATAGATGAAATCTTGCCTTATCTTCTAAGGGGGCAAATTCTCCCATAGAGCCAAGAGGAAAGATGCCAGAAACGCCTGAATCAAGTAAATAAGTAACCAAACGAATAAGACCATTTTCATCTATTGATTCATCAGAATTAATAGGAGTAACTAATGCGGGGATAACACCTTCTAAGTTTATCATATCCTCCTCCAATTAACTATAAAACCATTCTAGATTTATACATGTAATTTGGAGTACACTCAGTCCATTAATACTTCTATTACCTGCACAATAACCTAGAATCACATTGTCATCTATAAATGCAATGGAAGTATAGCAGTACCATCCGTCCGGGTCAGATTCTATGATTTTATGGTTTTCCCATGTCTTTCCTTCATCTCTAGATATAGCTGATACCAGTGGGGTTCTCTTGCCTATCTCGTATGGAAATTTCCCTGAGTGGTCATTATATATGCAGAGCAAATCCCCTGTGGATGGTATCCTTTTTATGCTCGCAGGAGAAAGTGGTGAAATCAGTTGAGAGGGTCTAACTTCACTCCAAGTATCCCCCCTATCGTAAGAATAAGAAATATATTGAGAACCCATATCTGTCCTCATCCACATCATAAGAGAGCCATCTTTAAGCTCAACTACTCCAGGTTCCTGAAGTCCCGCCTTACTATGCGGTGGAGCTTCAAGTTCCGTTTTACATTTTCTCCAACTCTTACCATTATCTTCTGAGAAGAAACACATCGCTACTCCTCTATGATTCCATGTTTTATAAGTTCCGTCTATACAGGAATGATAAGCAGTAGGAACGATTATTCTATCATTTGAAACTTGGATTACTCTATCATTGTTTACGACAAAATAACCCTCATCAGTAATACATTGAACTCTTTCCTCCCAGCTCATTCCATCATTATGAGACCTTCTCATATAAAGTTTGCAGTCATTCCATCCATTCTTAATCATATAAAATATTGCCAGCTCTCCTGTACTTAACCTTAGGAGACTAACACTCATTATATTCTCTTTACCCTCATTTTCCAAGATAAGAACATCTTTTTCATCCCAGGTTTCCCCTCTATTAGCTGAATATCTACCAGCTATATATGCAGCGGCATTATCCTCAATACCACCGTAAAAATGGGTGTAAGCTAATAACAATTTACTGTCTTTTAATTCGATAATAGCCCCCTCTGAATTTCTAGGATTATCTTTACCCGGCTCAAGTCTCAACACTCTTTCAATCCGATAACTATGGTCCATTTTAATCTCCCTCCTTCTCTTAAAAGTAAGAGCCCTATTTTATCTTAACTGTAAGTCTACATATCCCCTTTTCTCTATCTAGAAATTCATAATTATAAGTGAATCCATATTTCTCTATGACCCTACGGTAGAGGAGGTCACAGTGGTCACAATAGTTTTGGTATTTCTTTACTCCAGATTTATTGAGAATATCCACTGATGGACACTGCTTCATAAAGATTTCAAATTCATTTGGTGTAACCTTCATTTCATAATCTGCACCTTCCTCTGTTAAGGTATGTGTCCAATACTCCCTCATCCCTTCGATACCCTTCTCTCTTACCAGTCTGTCCAGGTTAGTCAGAAATTTATCTGATATGTATTCCCAAAATTCAGTTACTGCCTGTTTCCCATACCTTTCATCCAAAAAAGAAAAGAGTTCATTATAAGCCAAAATAAATTCTGTACAGGATATCATTTTCTCCTCCAAAATTTTTGTATACAACAAGCTTTATTTTGTTGACTTTCCACAGTATACTCAAGTCCTGTCTCTTTGGCTATAATACTATTAATCATTCTTGTCTGACGACAGAAATCTCTATATACAGGATATCCAACTTCCAATAAATGGGATATAGCTGGGCATCTTTTAAGTTCTAAGGTGATAGAATCTTCATCTCTATCGATCTTAAATTCACCATCTTCCAGGGTAAAAATCCTATTCCAGTATTCTTCTATGGCTAAAAGACCATCCTGATTTATTTTAAAGATTAATTCTCTATAACAGTTTTTTCCTACCTGTTCCAAAAATTCGTCCAGAACATCTATCCCATATCTCTCATCCAGGAATTGAAATGCACAGCTTATAGCTCCGTGAAAATCTTTATGTACTCCAGACATTGTTAATCCTCCTGATTGTCTTCTGAAATATTTTCAGGTCCCTCTGAAATTTTCAGAGGGACCATATATCTATTGCTCTATAAAACACTGCTCAGGATGAGCTCGCCCCTGAGAGCCAAAGCTTAAGTCTTGTACCCAGTCTTCAGGCCAATTATGAAAATTATTCTTTACTAAAAAGATGTAAGGTAATTTTCTACCTCCAGCCCCGATAATCCAGAGATTCTTAGCATGAAGTCTAAATATTTCTCTACCGATATTATCCCTCGAGATAGGATTTACAGTGACCTTATACTTTTCCCACAATTCTATTACTTTTAGTGCATCTCCCTCCGGCTTTTCTCCAGCCTTACCTCCACTTTGATACCATCTAGCCCATTCACCAGCCCAAGCAGTCCATCCTGTCATATTAAAAGCACTTGCACCTATAAGAAGAGGATTAGTAGAAAACCCTTGAGTTACTACTTCATGCTCATTGGCGTTTACTCTAGTGGTCCATAAACTATTTTCCTCCACTTTTACAGCTGTCTTAACACCAACTGCGTTCCAATATTTTGACACCATATCTGCAACATCTATCCATTGAAGGGGTTGACGAGTTTCAATAGTTAACTCTAACCTTTTACCATCTGGTCTTATTCTCCATCCATCTGCTCCACGTCTTAAACCGATTTTATCTAAAAGTTCTTCAGCCGCTTTAGGATTATACTCAGCATAAACTTTAGCAAATTCTTCTTTATAAAGTGGAGAAGGTGGTACAATTGTGGGTTGAAGTGGCTCACAAAGTCCAAAATAGAGAAGCTCGTTTATCTCCACCCTATTTATCGCTAAAGACATTGCCTGGCGGAATCTCACATCTCTAAAAATCTTCCTTATCACAGGGTCTTTTGCAGTTTGATTGAACATTATAGTTGGCTCTCCAGGATAGAGTCCCGGCCACTTTACCACCTTATATCCACCTTTTTCTCGGTTCGACATGTAAAGGTCATAATCTTCCAATCTAAAACCTACCCCCTGCATCTCCCCTTCACCAGCCATTATCTTTAAAAAACCTATGTTCCAATCTGAAACATAATAAGCCCTGATAGTATCTATATAAGGGAGTTGATTCCCCTCTGGATCTATCTTCCAATAATAAGGGTTCCTTTCAGCCTTCGTCCCATCTGGACCCCAAGGTATAGTTACACGCCAAGCCCAAATGACTGGAAGCTCAGTATTAACAGTTGCATCATTCTTTTGGGCAAAGAGTTGATACCAGAATTGTAGCCCCGCCTCTTTTACCATTGCATCAAGTTTTTCTTTTGGGGTATATTTAGGATGGAATTGTTTTAGATAGTGTTTAGGGGCATAAGGGTATTTAGCTGCAGCTAACTCATAAAGGATTAGAGGATACGGTTGAGAAAAATTCATCTCAATAGTATAGTTATCTATTTTTTTAATCTTAGCTACTTCTCCCCCTACTATTAACCATGTAGGAATAGTTGGAGTAAGCTCTTTGTTAAGGAGAATATCCTCATACCAAAATATAATATCATCGGCAGTAAAGGATTCTCCATCTGACCATCTTATCCCTTTCCTTAAATACAGAGTTAGTGTTTTTGTATCCTTTGAAAGATTCCATCTTTCTGCGATGTTTGGTTCTATCTTAGTTAGATCTGGACCACAGATACGTACTAGTGGCTCATAGGATATTAGAAAATTAATGCCGTACGCCGCCAATGGAGTATATCTTCTCCAGGTTCCACCATATTCTCCTACCTTCTCTATTGGTTGAACTATTGCAGGACTACTAGATAACCTTTCTTCGACAGGAGGAAGTTTTCCCTGTTTTACCAGCTCTCTTAATTGAGGCGCCTCGTTAAATTTGGTTATCTTTTTACCTGTGAGTCTCTGATAGTCAGAGAGGTTATACTGACCCCCAGGATCTATCTTCTGTGTAGCAGAAAAACTTACAGTTATAACTCCCAAGATCAAAGCAAAAGCTAACATCAAACTGAGAAATATCGATAACGTTTTTCTCATTACTTTATTCCTCCTTTTAAATTTATTAATCTTAAGCCCTCCTCTTTTGCCTCATCAGACTATTCCGGTCTTTTATTAGTTTAAAATAAGTTTCTCCTTGATCACCACCTCCTCTCTTTGTTTGCTCGAAATTCTCTCCTGTTCATTCCTCAATGGTACCTATCATAGATTGATATACCTATCCAGGTCTTTGCGGAACAGCTCTTTTATTACCAGTGTGGCAGACCCAATAGGACAGGACAGACTGCCTAGTTTTGAAACAGTTATCTCAGGGATAGGAGGAAGTGCATGGAGTCTTATCGCTCTTTTTACTGGCTCAAGTATAAGTTCTCCTGCCTCAGCTAATTCATCAGCCAGAATAATTAGTTCAGGGTTAAAAAAGTTTATAATATTAGCGATGCCTATACCCAGGTACTCTCCAACCTCTTCAAATATGTTCAGGATAAATTTATCTCCCTCTTTACCAGCCTGGATTATCTCTTCAAATAATCTGTCTTCATTAATGGGTGAAAATCTTGTATACGCATTATTCTCGATACCCTCCAGTACCTTCTCTATAATCGTTTCTGTGGAGACATAAGGTTCAAGGCATCCGTAATTTCCGCATTTACACTTTCTACCATCTTTCTCTATCACCATATGTCCAAATTCTCCAGCACGGAAATTTGGTCCTGAATATATAGAACCATTAATAACAATACCTGCACTTATACCTCTCCCAGCACCTATACAGAGAAGATTATCTTTCCCTATCCCTGCCCCGTACCAGAGTTCCCCCAAAGTAATAGCTCTTACGTTGTCTTCCATAAAAAAGGGAATTCCTAGACCGTTGAGGAATTCTTCCACATATACATCTTTCCAGCCTAAAACAGCGGAAAAGATTACTCTTTTATTCTTTGGATCTATAAGACCAGGGATTCCAAGACCCAAACCTAAAAATCTCTCTTTTTCTAAATCCTCTGTAAGTGATCTGTAAAGTCTAACTGTTTCACTGAATATAGATGCTGGATCAGATGTTTCTATGTCAATTTTTTTTCTTTTTAAAATATCTCCACCCAATCCTATAGCTACCCCACTTATATATCTAGAATCTATCTCTATCCCTACAGCAATATGAGTACTATTACTCAAAGAAAGATTTATAGGTCTTCTTCCTCTTTTTTTACCAGATGAGGGTACTTCAGAAATAAAGCCCATTTTGATAAGTTTGTCAGTAACATCTGTAATAGTGGCAGGACTTAAAGATGTCTTTTTTGCTATCTCATAACGATTTATAGGACCGTATTTTCTTATCGTATTTAATACCAATATTATTGTTGACTCTCTTCTCAAAAGAATACTCCTATTTTTTATTTTCTAAAATTATAACACTTTAAAACCCCCTGTCAATAGATTTCAAGGTTTAGAATATAAAATTAAAAGGACTGTTTCCTCTGTTCATTTTTCGAACTTTAAAATGAAAAAGCACATATTATCTCTGATAAAGAATTATGTTATAATGATTGAAGATGGATAAAGAAGGGACACTTGACTATCTGGCAATTAAGAATATATATCCGATGTATAGCAGGAAGGGGAAGGTCTTCTTGAATGGAAAAGATGCTAAGAGTTTAACTCAGAAGGAAAGAGAAGAATTCATAGGGATATTACAGATAAAAAGTCTGGAAGATTGTAAAAAGATAAGAGAAGAGATAAAAGGAAAGGCGAATAATCATAGGGTAAATAACTTTGCTAAGGCAATACAGATAAAAGCAGCATTAGAGCTTGGCAAAAGATTAAATAGAGAGGAGGTGGAATTTGGATTAAAAATAAAGAATCCAAAAGATGTGGTCAGATATGTAAAGGAATATTATTCTCCGTACATCAAGGATACTAATAAAGAAATATTTAATCTGACTCTTTTAGACTATCGAAATAAAGTGATTGGTAACATTGAGTTGAGCAAGGGTAATGTAAATTCTGGCATAGTGGATCCCAGAAAAATAATTAGAGAGGCTACAGTAAAGTCTGCATCTTTTGTGGTTCTGGTACATAATCATCCTTTGGGACTAATAAAATAGGAGGTAGAGGAAGATGAAAAGAAGGTTATTAGTACTGCTTATCTTAGGATTATTTATCATACCCACTCTAATTCAGGGAGCTGAACCTGAGTTAAAAACTATTATTATAGAACCACCCCCGGGTGCAGAATTTAAAGTAGATGTCTGGACTGATAAGGGAGATAACGCTAAATATAATGTTGGGGAAAAATTAATTATCTATTTCAAGGTAACTCAGGACGCATATGTGTATATATGGGATATCAATGCTAATGGAGAAGTTAGACTTATATTTCCTAATAAATACAATCAGGATAACTTTGTTAGAGCTAACATAGTGTATTCTATCCCTTCTTCGAGGGATACTTATAGCCTAAAGATTGCACCTCCTGCTGGAAGAGAGGTAATTCATATCCTGGCCAGTAAGACACCTATCTCCACTCTGGAGGAGTACAAGGGGATGATGGATAGAGATCCTTTTCCTCTCATCCCGCAAGCCCCAGAAATTTTTACCGATAAGGTAAAAAGAACCATAGAGATTGTCCCAACCCCCACACAATGGACAACAGATAATGCTATCTTCTACGTTGCAGAAGGTCCAACATCTACTACCACTGGAAGACTGATAGTGGAGAGTAACCCCAGGGGTGCTAGTATTACTCTGGACGGAAGATTCTTAGGTTATACCCCATATGATGGACAGGTCCCTGTAGGAAGACACACTGTAAGACTGGACCTTGCCGGCTATCAGCCGTATACTACGGAGGTAAATGTAACAACCACACAAATTTCCAGGATTGACGTCAGACTTACACCCATACCTGCCGCTACTGGAAGACTGATAGTGGAGAGTAACCCCAGGGGTGCTAGTATTACTCTGGACGGAAGATCCTTAGGGCATACTCCATATGATGGACAGGTCCCTGTAGGAAGACACACTGTAAGATTGGACCTTGCCGGCTATCAGCCGTATACTACGGAGGTAAATGTAACACCCAATAAGACAGCTAAAATTGACGTAAAACTTAACCCTATATTATCTATGGAAGGGGAATTTAATATAACCAGCATCCCTTCTAATGCTGAGGTATTTATAAATGGAGAAAGAAAGGGAAAAACAACCCTGAGAGTCAAAAAGCTAAAGCCAGGAAGATATCAGGTAACGATAATTAAACCTGGATACGAGACTTTCGTAGCTTACTATGAGGTTTTTCCAGGACAGACAACTAATATTAACATATCACTAAACCCTATAAGATAGTCAGAATAACTAGGTGAGTAATCGCAAGGTGTGATGATGCCACCTTACAAAGTAGAGCCCCTGTTAACAGGGGCTCTACTAAATAGAGCTATACAATAATTTAATCTTCAACTTTTGCATGGGAAAAACAAGAATAACTGGGAAATAATAAAAAATCTGGTAGCCCCTAGGGGAGTCGAACCCCTGTCTTCGAGCTGAGAACCCGACGTCCTTGGCCACTAGACGAAGGGGCCAGTCAATTGACTAAATGCAGTAATTATATTACAATATATTAGACTATATGTCAAGAGATATGATAGAAAGAAAGTCTTTGTGGGATATAGATTATATTATAGTTGATTTTGAGACTACCGGTAGCCTACCGTCACTTGACAGCATAATAGAGGTAGGTGCTGTTATATTCAGTAACGGTAGAATAGTTGATTCGTTCTCCAGTTTTGTCTATCCTGAAAGAAACATCCCACCTTTTATAACATTTTTAACCGGAATCACTCACGAAATGTTAAGATCTGCTCCCCAAGCTTCAGATGTAATTCCAAAGTTAATGAAATTGATAGATGGCAAGGTATTTGTTGCCCATAACGCAAAATTCGATCTCAGTTTTTTAAACTCTCAACTGGAAAAACTAGGAATGCCTCAATATGCTGGGGATGTTCTTTGCACATTGCATCTTGCACGTCGCTTACTTAAATTACCAAGAAGAGGGTTAGACAGCCTCGCTGAATATTTTGGTATAGATATACCTCACAGACACAGGGCTTTATATGATGCAGAGGCAACGGCATTGATCCTAGAGAGACTATTTAAATTACTCAATAATGAAGGTATCTTTACCTGGAAAGAATTGCAAAAAAAACTTGATGGAGAATATGATATCCCCAAAAACTTCCTGAAACTTAAACCGATTCTTGAGTATGTTCCTCACGCACCGGGAATCATCATATTCCTCGATAAGCTGGGTGATGTGTTATATGTTACAAAGTCGAAAGATATAAAGAATAAGATATCAAATTACTTTTATATTCAGGACAATGCTCCAAAAAATAGAAAAGACCTCCTTATCAGTACTTATTCTCTGGAATATATAACAACAAATACAGAATTTGAGGCTTATCTACTAGAAAAAGAGCTATTACAGATATTAGAACCAAGATTCAATAGAATATACAAAAAGGGGACATCCAGTCAGACGTCTTCCTGATCTGTTATCTTCTAAAAAAGATATTAAGTATTAATGAGAAGATAATGCTCAGCAATATACAGGTAACTATGGGAAAGTAAATTACCGTATTTCCTCTTCTTATTATTATGTCTCCAGGAAGTTTACCGAGGTATGGTATACGCTGAAAAAATATTAGAAAAATACCAAGTAAAATAAATACTATCCCAAAAAGAATTAATATCTTTCCCAGCATACTCATCTGCATCACCTCAAAGAGGTAAGTCTTTTAGTCTTCTTTTGAAATCTCTCATACTCACTGAATATACATCCACAATACTTCTGCTTATAGATACCCATCTCGTCTGCCATTTTCTGTACTTCTCGCCATTTTCCTCTAAAATCTTCATAGTAGAACTCGATATCTCCTATTTCTCTGGATATATATTCTCCAATCTCCTTTATTCTTGTATGATTCTGATATGGACTGGATAAAAGAGTGGTGGAAAAATAAGAACAACCCAACTCTTTAGCCTTTCTGGCAGCTTCAGTTAATCTAAGTTTATAACAGACATCACATCTATCATCAAGACGATTAACCACCGATCTTATATGAGTATAAGGGTCATATTCTCCTACTATAAGTTCTATCTCTTTATTTCTTGCATATCCTATGAGGGCTTCTCCCCTCAACAGGTACTCCGTCGCAGGCTGGATATTAGGGTTAAAATAATATCCTATAATTTCATACTCAGACTTTAATCTTTCTGTCGGATATATTGCGCACCTGGCACAACATATATGAAGGAGTAACTTCATCTTTCTTTTCCCTTAAGTATATCCAGACCATTCTCTGTAATAGTTCTACCCCTAGGTGTCCTCTCAATATACCCCATCTTTATAAGATAAGGCTCGTATATCTCTTCTATAGTCTCGGCAGATTCACCTATGGCTGAGGATAGGGTCTCTATACCAACCGGACCTCCTCCAAACTTATATGCGATAGTTTCCAAGATTCTTATATCTTCTCTATCAAGTCCGTGTTCTTCTATCTCAAAAAGCGAAAGAGCTTCCAGAGCTAAAGAACGTGAGATAAAACCGTCACCCTTTACATCTGAATAATCTCTTATTCTCTTTATAATCCTGTTGGCAATCCTGGGTGTTCCTCTTGCCCTGAAAGAGATCTCCCTAAGGGCTCCCTTTTCATACTTTATATTAAGAATCTTAGCTGCTCTTTCAATTATCTTCAGAATTTCTTCTGGAGAATAGTAATCTAATCTTTCTACTATTCCAAATCTATCTCTTAAAGGAGGAGATATAAGCCCAAACCTAGTTGTAGCTCCTATAAGAGTAAATCTTGGGAGTCTTATCCTTATAGCTCTGGCACCAGTCCCTTTACCTATAACTATATCTATTTCTCTCTCCTCCATAGCAGGATAAAGTATCTCTTCAACAGATTTACCAAGTCTATGTATCTCATCTATAAAGAGAACACTACCTTCGTCCAGAGAAGTCAGTATAGCAACCAATTCCCCAGCCTTCTCTATAGCAGGTCCAGAAGTAACCTGGATAGGAACTTTTAATTCACTGGATACTATATATGCCAGAGTAGTCTTACCAAGTCCAGGTGGTCCATAGAATAATACATGGTCCAGTGTCTCGCCTCTTTTAATAGAAGCCCTTAAAAAAATATCTAATTGAGCTTTCACCCTCTCCTGTCCTATAAAATCCTCCAGAGACTTAGGTCTAAGAGAACTTTCTATTATTCTCTCTTCTGGTAACACCACAGGGGAGAAGATATCCTTATCCATCTTTCTTGTATAACCTCTTTAAAGAGATCTTAATCAAATCTTCTAGAGAGTTATTCTCCATATCGATGCCTTCTATAGCCTCTCTTATATCTTTCTTGTTATAACCTAATTTCTTGAGGGTTTCAGTAAGGAGTCTCACATTTTCCTGGGATGATTCGCCTATTTCAGCTAATTTTTCTTTTAACTCCAGTATCAATTTCTTTGCTTTTTTCTTCCCTACTCCAGGAACTCCTCCCAGAGTATCTGTATCCTCATTCTTTATTCCTCTTACTACACCATTATAGCCGAGCTCACTTATAAGTGCTAATCCACACTTTGGACCTATCCCAGAAATACTGATAAGCAATTCGAATAGTTCTCTATCTTCCTCCGATAAGAAGCCAAAGAGGGCAGGAACCTCACTATTTAAAAGGAAAGAGGTGAATATCTTGTATGTCTTGCCTACAGTTAACTTTTTACACAGTGATGGGGGGATATAAAGATAAAATCCTATCCCCTTTACATCTAAAACGAGAAAATTATCCTTTATCTGAGAAACTATACCTTCAAGATAGGCAAACATCTATCCCTTGAGAGCTCCAAGCCCGCACACAGAGAAAGAGCCAGGGCATCACTTGCATCTAATTCTATCTCATCCTGGATAGAGAGAAGTTTCTTTACCATAAATCTCACCTGAGTCTTCCCTGCTCTACCATAACCTGTAAGAGAACTCTTTATTTGAGTTGATGTAAATTCCATAACTTTTATATTGTATAAACCTGCTAAAAGGAGTATAATACCTCGGACTTCTCCAAGTACTAGAGAACTCCTTACATTTCTATAATAGAATACCTTCTCCAGAGATAAAACCTGTGGATTAAAGGTCTCTATAAGAGAAGATAAACTTTTAAATATACACTTCAGATCTTCTGGACGAGAATTTAAATCCGGGACATTTATTGTACCATAAGATAGAGGAATGAAGACATTCCCTCCTGACTCTAATATACCATAGCCAGTTATGTTGGATCCTGGATCCACACCAATAATAACATCACTATGCATTAATTAAGATCTCATCAGGTATATCAAAGTTACCATATACCTTTTGAACATCATCCAGTTCCTCTAACTGTTCTAATAATCTAAGCAACTGTCTGGCTGCATCGCTTTCTACTTTTATCGTATTATTGGGTAGATATGTAGTTTCTGCCCTTATAACCTTAAGTCCTGCTTTTTCACAGTTATCTTTAACCTTTTCAAAATTCTCCACAGAAGTTATTATTTCATATCCATCTTCAGTATTTCTTATATCTTCTACTTCCGCTTCAAGAGCCACATTGTATACTGTATCTTCTTTCTCCTCAGGACTTACCAGAATATAACCTTTTCTGGAAAATATCCAGGAGACACACCCGGATTCTCCTAAACTACCACCGTTACGCTGGAAAGTATGCCTGAGTTCAGCGGTAGTTCTATTCCTATTATCAGTAGTAGCCTCTACCATAATAGCTACTCCTCCAGGACCATAACCCTCATAAATAACTTCTTCATAAGACTCTCCAGAAATTTCTCCGGTACCTCTCTGGATAGCTCGTTTTATATTATCCGAAGGCATATTAACTTCTCTTGCCTTTTCCAAAGCTAATCTGAGTTTAGAATTCTTCTCAGGATCAGGTCCACCCTCTCTTACCGCTATTATAATCTGACGGGTAACTTTGCCAAAAACCTTACCCCTAGATGCATCCATCTTCTGTTTGGTTTCTCTTATATTGTGCCACTTAGAATGTCCAGACATAAAATCACCTCAATACAAACCAGTTTAGATAACAAAAAAGCGGACCCGGCAGTGGCCTACTCTCCCACAGGGTCTCCCCTGCAGTACCATCGGCGCTGGAGGGCTTAACTGCCGTGTTCGGGATGGGAACGGGTGCTTCCCCTCCGCTCTTTTACCACCGAGTCCTTCCTTAAAACTCTTAACTCCACCTTCAAAACTGTATAGCGGGCAATATCAAGACCTCGGTCTATTAGTACTGGTAGGCTCAAGACGTTACCGCCCTTACACCTCCAGCCTATCTACCAGGTATTCTCCCTGGAACCTTACCCGGTTTTACCGGTGGGATACCTCATCTTGAGGTGGGCTTGGCGCTTAGATGCTTTCAGCGCTTATCCCTCCCAGACTTGGCTACCCAGCTTCTGCTCCTGGCGGAACAACTGGTACACCAGTGGTCTGTTCACTCCGGTCCTCTCGTACTAGGAGTAACTCCTCTCAAGTATCCTACGCCCACGACGGATAGGGACCGAACTGTCTCACGACGTTCTGAACCCAGCTCACGTACCGCTTTAATGGGCGAACAGCCCAACCCTTGGGACCTTCTTCAGCCCCAGGATGCGATGAGCCGACATCGAGGTGCCAAACCTCCCCGTCTATGTGGACTATCGGGGGAGATCAGCCTGTTATCCCCGGGGTAACTTTTATCCGTTAATTGACGGCCCTTCCATTCGGTACCGTCAGGTCACTAGACCCGTCTTTCGACTCTGCTCGAGATGTCTCTCTCACAGTCAGGCTCCCTTATGCTCTTGCACTCGTTGCACGATTCCCAACCGTGCTGAGGAAACCTTTGGACGCCTCCGTTACTCTTTAGGAGGCGACCGCCCCAGTCAAACTGCCCACCAGGCACTGTCCCTGATCCCTTCTCAGTCTCAGGTTAGAACTTCAGTGATACAAGGGTGGTATCCCAAGGTCGGCTCCACAGGACCTGGCGATCCTGCTTCCTAGCCTCCCACCTATCCTGTACATGCATCACCAAAATCCAATGCCAAGTTGCAGTAAAGCTCCACGGGGTCTCTCCGTCCAGTCGTGGGTAATCCGCATCTTCGCGGATATTGCAATTTCGCCGAGCCCCTCGCCGAGACAGCGCCTAGATCGTTACGCCTTTCGTGCGGGTCGGAACTTGCCCGACAAGGAATTTCGCTACCTTAGGACCGTTATAGTTACGGCCGCCGTTCACTGGGGCTTCGGTTCAGTGCTTCGCTTTCGCTAACACCTCCCCTTAACCTTCCAGCACTGGGCAGGCGTCAGCCCCTATACTTCGGATTCCTCCTTAGCAGAGACCTGTGTTTTTGCTAAACAGTCGCCTAGGCCTTTTCACTGCGACCCCTTCAGGCTCCAGATGTTCATCCTTCACCCTACTGGGGCACCCCTTCTCCCGAGGTTACGGGGCTATTTTGCCGAGTTCCTTGGCGAGGGTTCTCTCGCGCGCCTTGGGATCTTCTCCCCGCCTACCTGTGTCAGTTTACGGTACGGTCACCTATACCCTCCTTAGAGGTTTTTCTCGTCAGTGTGGATTCAGTAGCTTCGGGCTTACACCCTCCCCATCACCTCTCAGGATTCACGCCAGACGGATTTCCCTATCTGACTCCCTACTGGCTTGGACGTGCTCTACCATTCGCACGCTCTACCTATCCTCCTGCTTCTCCCCTTCGGTCTTTATCGGGTATAGCTGGAGCAGGAATATTAACCTGCTATCCATCGCCTACGGATCTCTCCATCGGCTTAGGTCCGCCTAACCCTGGGCAGACGAACTTTACCCAGGAAACCTTAGGCTTGCGGCGAGAGAGATTCTCACTCTCTTTTTCGCTACTTATGCCGGCATTCTCACTTCTGCTTCGTCCAGCGCTCCTTACCGGTACGCCTTCTACCTACCGCAGAACGCTCCCCTACCGATTAGCTTCTTAGGCTAATCCCGTAGCTTCGGTATCAGTCTTAGTCCCGGTGTATTTTCGGCGCAGAGCCCCTCGACCAGTGAGCTATTACGCACTCTTTGAATGATGGCTGCTTCTAAGCCAACATCCTGGCTGTTTTCGGAACTCCACTTCCTTTGCCACTTAGACTGATTTTGGGACCTTAGCTGACGGTCTGGGCTGTTTCCCTTTTGACTATGGAGCTTATCCTTCACAGTCTCACTCCTAACTTACCAATTATAAGATTCGAAGTTTGCATGGGGTTGGTAGCCTAATAAGACCCCTAGCCCATACAGTGCTCTACCCTCATAATTTATTAGTTAGGGCTCGCCCTAAAACAATTTCGGGGAGAACCAGCTATCACCAGGTTCGATTGGAATTTCTCCCCTACCCACAGCTCATCCGATGGTTTTTCAACACCAAACGGTTCGGACCTCCACGTGCTTTTACACACGCTTCACCCTGTCCATGGGTAGATCACCTGGTTTCGGGTCTACTATCAGCAACTATTCGCCCTATTCAGACTCGCTTTCGCTCCGGCTCCGGGGTCTACCCCCTTAACCTCGCTGCTGACAGTAACTCGCCGGCTCATTCTTCAACAGGCACGCAGTTGAGCCTTCAGAGGGTTTTATCCCCCCGCATTGCTCTCCTACTGCTTGTGGACATACGGTTTCAGGTTCTATTTCACTCCCCTCCCGGGGTTCTATTTCACCTTTCCCTCACGGTACTATTTCGCTATCGGTAGCCAGGTCGTATTTAGCCTTGGAAGATGGTCCTCCCTGATTCCTACAGGATTCCTCGTGCCCCGTAGTACTTGGGATAGATACCCAGAGAGATGTATCTCTTCCGGCTACAGGGCTTTCACCTTCTATGACCAGCCTTTCCAGACTGTTCGCCTAAAGATACATTTTTTAACTCCCCGGAGAATCTGCAGATCCTCCCGGTATCTTCCCTCTACCCCCAGCAAACAACGCCTGCAGACTTCTACATCTGCTGGGTTTGGGCTCTTCCCCTTTCGCTCGCCACTACTAAGGGAATCGATTTTTCTTTCTCTTCCTCAGGGTACTGAGATGTTTCACTTCCCCTGGTTGCCTTCCCTTTCGGGATGATACGGTATTACCCGTATCAGGTTCCCCCATTCGGGTATCCCCGGTTCTAAGCCCGCTCGCGGCTCCCCGGGGCTTTTCGCAGCCTGCCACGCCCTTCTTCGTCTCCTGGCTCCAAGGCATCCACCGTATGCCCTTTCTATCTTGATATTACCCACTATACAGTTTTCAAGGTGCAGTCTATTAGCTTCCTGGTGGAGATGAGCGGATTCGAACCGCTGACCCCCTGCGTGCAAAGCAGGTGCTCTCCCAGCTGAGCTACATCCCCAAATAGTAAGGAAAAGTAAGAGGAGAGTCCTCAAGTCTCTCCTTAGAAAGGAGGTGATCCAGCCGCACCTTCCGGTACGGCTACCTTGTTACGACTTAGCCCCCCTCACCGAGCACACCTTCGGCGCCTCCCTCCCTCTCGGGTTGGGTCAGCGACTTCGGGTGCACTAGACTCGGGTGGCTTGACGGGCGGTGTGTACAAGGCCCGGGAACGTATTCACCGTGGTATGGCTGACCCACGGTTACTAGCGATTCCGGCTTCATGCAGGCGGGTTTCAGCCTGCAATCCGAACTGAGGATGGCTTTCTGAGATTTGCTCCCCCTCTCGGGTTCGCTTCCCTCTGTACCACCCATTGTAGCACGTGTGTCGCCCAGGGCATAAGGGCCATGCGGACTTGACGTCATCCCCCCCTTCCTCCAGGTTATCCCTGGCAGTTTCCCTAGAGTCCCCAGCTTTACCTGTTGGTAACTAGGAATGAGGGTTGCGCTCGTTGCGGGACTTAACCCAACATCTCACGACACGAGCTGACGACAGCCATGCAGCACCTGTGCTGGCTCCCTAATAGTCGCCTACTAGGATCGTTACCCTTTCGGGCTCCTACTACCAGCATGTCAAACCCTGGTAAGGTACTTCGCGTAGCATCGAATTAAACCACATGCTCCACCGCTTGTGCGGGCCCCCGTCAATTCCGTTTGAGTTTTAGCCTTGCGGCCGTACTCCCCAGGCGGGACACTTAGTGCGTTGGCTCCGGCACAGGGGCTGTGAACCCCTACACCTGGTGTCCATCGTTTACGGCTAGGACTACCGGGGTATCTAATCCCGTTCGCTCCCCTAGCTTTCGCGCCTCAGCGTCAGGAGTAGCCTGGGAGACCGTCTTCACCACCGGCATTCTTCCCGATATCTACGCATTCCACCGCTACACCGGGAATTCTATCTCCCTCTTCTACCCTCTAGTCAGATAATCTCGAGAGTCTTCCCACAGTTGAGCCGTGGGATTTCACCCTCGATACACCTGACCGCCTACACGCCCTTTACGCCCAGTAATTCCGGATAACGCTCGCCCCCTACGTTTTACCGCGGCTGCTGGCACGTAGTTAGCCGGGGCTTCCTTTGAGGGTACCGTCTGTTTCTTCCCCTCTCGACAGAGGTTTACATCCCGAAGGACTCCTTCCCTCACGCAGTGTCGCTCCGTCAGGCTTTCGCCCATTGCGGAAGATTCCTAACTGCTGCCTCCCGTAGGAGTCTGGGCCGTGTCTCAGTCCCAGTGTGGCTGACCACCCTCTCAAGCCAGCTACCCGTCTTTGCCTTGGTAGGCTCTTACCCTACCAACTAGCTGATGGGACGCAAGCCCATCCCCAGGCGGTCACTTTCGCTTCCCTTTGGTTATCTGACATCTCAGTCACTTAACCTCATCGGGTATTAGCATCCCTTTCGGAATGTTATCCCCGTCCTGGGGGTAGGTTACTTACGCGTTACTCACCCGTTCGCCACTGTCCTGAAATTAGAGACTGCAAGCTAATCCCTTAGCCTCCAGCCTCTAACCTCAGAACCGTCCGACTTGCATGTTTTAGGCACACTGCCAGCGTTCATCCTGAGCCAGGATCGAACCCTCCAACCTTTTATAGTTAAAAGAGTCTTTTTCCTATGCTCTTATCGTTTCTCAAATCAAAATTAACGAGGACTATTCTCCTCTTACTTTATCCTTCTTTCAAGGTACAAATCGCTTATCGCATTCTAAGTATACTATATGTGTCAACTCGATGTCAATAGTCTATGTTATCGTTCTGTGATATTGTTATGGGTAAATAGTTCTTGAGAAATTGTAGGGGCAATTCATGAATTGCCCCTACGGGATACAAATTAATCTCATATGTTTTATTTCCTTCCCTGACATTTTCACAGACTATTGACATAGCCTAACCCGGTCTGTGATATTGTTATAGATAAGAAGAAAGGGGATATGGAATCATCATCATAAAAGGCGAATGGGATACAAAAAAGATAGAAGAAGAATATTATTGCCAGGAATACATTTATCAATAATCCAATTTTATGGGAATCTCTTTTGAAAGTATAGCGAAGGGGATTTTATATAAAGAGAATAAAGATTAAGAGGTGAGGCTTATGAAATATGTTTTGATATCTCTAATTGGAGTAGGAAGAAAGGACAATCCAGATAAGAAAGGATATTTAAAGACTAAATACAGGTTTGAAGATAACGGTGTATTCGAAACAGCATTTTTCGGTTCTGCGTTATATAAGTACGAAATAGTCTGACTACATAGACATCATACAAAGACCAGACGGTTCTACCTCTCCCTGATTAACCCTTATAATCCATCTGCTAGATGGAAATATAGAGAAAGTTTCCTCAATAATAGACTTGAGATGATCATTAGCCGTAGAAAATCTGCAGGTATTAAATAAGGTTTCAAGCTTTATCATTCAATTTTGAATTCTCCACTTTCAATCATCTCCAGGATTATATCCACCACTATAGCATCGTATTTTATCCCTCTTCCACCCTGCAGTTCCTCCAAGACTTCATCTCTACTCCTTGCAGGACGATAGGGACGGTGAGAGCTCATAGCCTCAGCCACATCGCAAACACCAAGGATACGAACCTCTAGACTTAACTCCTCACCGCTTAGCCCGTCAGGATAACCCGAACCATTCAACCGTTCATGATGGTGCAGAGCCATATCAGCTATTGACCAGGGGAGGTTGGTATCTTTCAGTATCTCATAACCTCTCCTAGAATGAGAACGGAGAAGATTCCACTCTTCCTCAGTTAGCTTACCGGGTTTGCTGAGAATACTTTCCGGTATGGAGATTTTGCCAATATCGTGAAGTAATCCACCTATATATAACCCCGTAAGTCTATCCTCATCCAATTCCATTCTCTTCCCT
>Ga0209204_1001767_pt1 | contig 19242 bp, 14 predicted proteins | sample AD_JPNMR2_MetaG_FD_184425 | JGI IMG/M metagenome (GOLD analysis project Ga0209204, IMG submission 184425) | Active sludge microbial communities of municipal wastewater-treating anaerobic digesters from Japan - AD_JPNMR2_MetaG (SPAdes) (version 2) | ecosystem: Engineered > Bioreactor > Anaerobic...
GCGACCCTGCGGTTATATTTTATCGAAGCGTTAATTATTTGCTGAATCCTGTGAACATTGGAGGAAAATGTGGCGATAACGACACGTTTTTCCAGATTGTAGAATATTCTGTCAAAGGAAGCAGCAATTGTCTTTTCGCTGGGCGTATAGCCGGGACGCTCCGCGTTCGTAGAATCGCACATTAATAATTTTATGCCTTTGTTGCCCAGCTCCGCTATTCTGCCGAGGTCAATCGGCTTGCAGCCTATGGGGGTGAAATCTATTTTAAAATCACCGGTATAAAAAACTTTTCCGACAGGCGTTGAAATACATAGCGCAACGGAATCCGGCATAGAGTGGTTGACGTGTATAAACTCAACCGAAAAAGCGCCGATATCAATTTTCTGCCCGGGTTTTACCTCAATCTGCGAGGCGGTTTTTGTCAAACCGTGTTCGGTCAGTTTGCCCTCAAGAATGCCGAGCGTTAGTTTTGTCGCGTAGATACTTGTGTTTATCTGCTTGAGAAAATACGGCACGGCGCCGATATGGTCTTCGTGTCCGTGGGTAAGTATCAGCGCGCGGACCTTATCCGAGTTTTTCTGAAGATAGGATGTGTCCGGTATAACAAGATCAACGCCGAGCATATCGTTCTCGGGGAAAGATACGCCGCAATCGACAACGATTATATCATCACCATACTCAAAGACGGTGATGTTCATGCCTATGCCGTCCACACCGCCGAGCGGAATAATTCTTAATTTTGCATTTTTTATCATATAATTTTCCTTTCTTTTCTTATTAATATTATGCAGTTTGTATGTATTTTTGTCAATAGCAATTCAGTCGGCCTTTGAATAGCCTGAAAATTGTTAAATAATTGCAAGATAAATCGTTTGCCCGAAAACGCCGCATATAGAATCCTGTCTGTGCGAATATTATTTACTTGACAATTGGCTAAAAAATGGTATTATGTAATATATATGCGTATGCTTAAAGGGCAAATCGAATACTTTGTCTTAACTTTCACAACGAACCGAAAGGTGCTATTTATAAATGGAGAGAATCTATATTAACGGCGGAAAGCCGTTATCAGGAACGATTGAAGTAGCAGGCATGAAGAACGCCGCGCTCCCGATTCTGTTCGCAACGATTATCGTAGAAGATAAGTGTGTAATAGAGAATTTACCCAAAATCAAAGACATTGAAACAGCTTTAGAGATACTCAAAGCGATGGGCGCCAAAATCAGGGAACTGAGCAACGGCAATGTGGAAATCGACACCCGAGAGGTCGTATGCGGAAGCATTCCGATTGAGCTGGCAAAGGCCATGCGCGGTTCCTATTACGTACTCGGCGCAGAGCTGGCGCGGTTCGGCAGGGCGCAGGCGGCGTTCCCCGGCGGATGCGATTTCGGCGAGCGGCCGATGGACCAGCACATAAAGGGTTTTGAAGCGTTGGGCGCCAAGGTCATTGACAACGGCGATTTCATAAAATGCACGACCGAGAGCGGGCTAAACGCCGCGTCTATTTATTTGGACGTTCCTTCTGTCGGCGCGACGATCAACATTATGCTCGCGTCTGTAAAACTGGACGGGCTGACCGTTATCGAAAACGCCGCGAGGGAACCGCATGTTGTCGATTTGGCGAACTTTTTAAACAGCTGCGGCGCGGATATTTCCGGAGCCGGCACAGAGGTCATCAAAATCAGAGGGGTCAAACAACTGCACGGCGTCACCTACGCGATTATACCCGATATGATTGAAGCCGGCACCTATATGGTCGCGGCTGCGGCTACGAACAGCACGCTTACCATTACTAATGTTATACCCAAACACATGGAATCCATAACAGCAAAATTAATCGATATGGGCATTTCGGTCACCGAACTGGACGACGCCCTGATCGTTTCGAGGAACAATACGCCGCTGAAGAAAATAAAGGTAAAGACCAATTTTTACCCCGGCTTTCCCACCGACATGCAGCCGCAGATGTGCGTTCTTCTCTGTCTTGCGGACGGGCAGAGCACGCTGATGGAGGGCGTATTCGACAACAGGTTCAAGTACACCGACGAGCTTATCCGAATGGGCGCCTGCATCACGGTTCAGGGAAGAACCGCAACGATTGAAGGCAGGCCGTCTCTGCATCCAGCAACCGTGCGCGCAGTGGACCTGCGCGGGGGCGCCGCGCTTGTGATAGCCGGTCTCGCGACCAAAGGTGTCACCTGGATTGACGACATTCACCATATCGAGCGGGGATACGTAAACATGGTCGAAAAGCTCCAAAGCGTCGGAGCGGACATAAAAAAAGTTGTGATTCCGGATGTGCCGAACGGAAACCATCTGTAATAAACAAGGATACAAAGCAGACCTGATAAGAGGATAACAGATAATTATGAAAAAATCTGCGGAACGGAACGGTTCCACAGTTTTTTTATTTTGCAAAACGAATCCGGCAGAAAAGACCTGCCGGATTCTTTATTTAACCTTTAGGGGCTATGCTTTTGCGTTTCCTTTTTTCAATACTTTTAATATGACGTATGCTGCGCCGAGAACCACAATCAATCCGCCTGCCGCGTACAGTATGAAGTTGATCGCGTTCTCGCTCGTTTCCTGAGCGGCGCCGCTGACATGGACGGTAATCGGCTGCGTATAGAGGACATAATCCGAGTTCTTTCTGGTTTTGGTCTTATAGCCGACCATAAAGGTTGCTTTGCCCTCTTTTAAGCCCTTTATCTTGCCGTCCTCGAAAGTGGCAACGTCTTCGCCTTCGAGGAAGGTTACGAACATATTGTCAGCCGCGTTGGATACGTCTCCGCCGGTGATTTCAGCGACAGCGCCGCCGTATGTCACGGTTTGAACGGTGAAATCGGCGGTTTCGTTGACGGCGACGTTCAGCGTATCCGTTGACCAGATCAGCTTTTTAATCATGTTCTTCGAGTATTGCGCGTCGTTGGTCGTAATGCTGTCGGCGCCGTACAGGAAGCTCGTGTCAAACTCGGGGATGGTATAGGTCGAGTAGGTCCAGGGGAATATGGGAATTCCTCTGTGCCTTAACGCGGCATAGTAATCCTGCGTGAACGCGCGGTAGCCGGGGTCAAAGGCTGAAAAGCTGGCGTGGTATTTTTTGAAATCGGTATAAAGCGAATTGTGCAGTTGCGCGACCGTATCCAGTTCGGCGGTAGCGGTCATCAGATAACCGGTTCCGAGCGACGGAAGCGCTTCGTGGATGCGTTTTAACTGTTCCTGCGCGAAGCTGATGATAAAGACCCGGCTCTCGAAATCGTATTTCTTGATCAGATCGACGATGGGCTGAATGATATCCGATCTGCCGTCCTTAATCTCAAGGAAAACCACCGTGTCTTTATCCTTGATCGCTTCAAACAGTTCTTCCAGCGTGGGAACCCTTTCTTCCGGATACTGATTCTTGAACTGATCTCCTTCACCCCAGGCGTAGTATTGTTTGATTTCCTCCAACGTCATCTGCGTGATAGGCGTTGCATTGTCGTCGCTGGAGGTGGTACGCGCAAGCGTTCTGTCGTGCATGATAATGACATGTTTGTCTTTGGTAAGATAAACGTCGGTTTCAACGCAGTCCGCGCCGTTCTCAATCGCTTTCAGGTAGCTCGAGAGCGTGTTTTCCGGCGCCAGCGAGGGGTTTCCTCTGTGTCCCACGATCAGCGTGGTTCTTGTGAGCGTGTTGGGAACGAACATATTCACGAACGCGTCGGCGACAGCCTTGTAATCGTTCGAGATAATGCCGTTCGCGCCGGAGGTTATCATGGTCGCGATATCGGTCTTGCCGGAAATATTGTCGTTGATTACCCAGACTGCGAGTCCGAGCCTGTGCAGATAATAAACGGCGTCATATGTTGCGAACCGCATCGGCAGAATCGCGATCAGCGAATTTGCGCCGGTCGTGGTGGCGCGTATTTTGAAGAGCGTGTCGTTGTTGAGTTCGTCGGTGATTTCGCTGAAGTCCACCGCGTTGCGGATGTCGGGGTTCACGGCAAGCGCATGTTTTGCGGCATTGGCGTCGGGGCTGATAACCAGCGCGTCCACGATGTTTTTGCTCTTTAAGTATTCCGCTATGTTCTTTGCGGTCTCGTTGTCCTTGACATAGAACGCCGGAATCACGTTCTTTCCGAATTTGGGCAGCGCCTCTTCCACGGTGGTTATCTTGGCGCCGTCCTTGTTGGTAACGTTCAGAGAAGCGTCGATATACATGACCGCGTTGGAGGGCTTGCCTTCCTGCAGTTCGTTCAGGGTGTCCATCGAATCAATAATCGCTACGTTCGTGGGCGTGTTCAGAATGTTGGACGGCGGGTTCTCGACATACTGGAGAAGCTGCGGAACCTCCGGCTCTTTGTATTCCGGGGTTTCTTTTAGAATCGAAACCTTTATGGAATCGACGTAAACCTTCGAGGAGTTCGCCTGAATTCCGACGCCGCCTTTGATTGTGTCCGCAATCTGCGGCAGGTTGTTCAGATGAATGACGACGTTTCCGTCAATCTGGTACTGCACGACGCTGTCCTTGACCAGGACCGAGAAGGTATAAAACTTATTCGGATTGACATTCTCGGTATAGCCTGTGGATTTATAATAATTCCACGAGCCTACGTAAGAACAGCACTCAATGCCGCCGGTGGTAGCGGAGCCGGGGGTTGACATGTTGTTTCGAATGGTCATGTGGTAGTAGGGAGTTCCCGTCGTGCCGGGGTTCTGCGCGCGGTAAATAAAGGAGAACCATCTGGAGGCGTCGGTCGGCTCTTTCTGCGTAGCGACCGCGTCTATTCTGTAATTGCCGAAATCGGCAAGCCAGGCAGGGAGATAAATGCGCGGGTTGCTTTTGTTAATCGCGTTTATCTCCAAAACGCCGTTGCTGATTGAGTAGATGCTTTCGTCTTTTATAATTCTGTTCCAGCCGTCGATCGCGTTTGCGTCGGAAAAATCGTTGTAGTACAGCACATATTCGCTGTCGGACGGATTCTTCGCGACGATGTACACGTTCTGAGTGCGGCCGCCGGATTGCGCGACCAGCGGATATACTTTGGCTTCCTCGGCTTTAAACTGTTTTACCTCGGAGCCGTTGTAGGTCCACTTGACGTCGCTTGTAACAGTTTTGTCTGAAAACTCTACCGAATAACCGCTTAAATCCACCGTGTCCCCCGCGTTGACGAGAATGGCGGGTTCGACGTTTTTTATGGTTACAGTTTCGGCCGAAACTGCATAAGGAAAGCAGGTGAGTGTCGAACAGATGACCATCACGGAAAAAACGACCGCGATAATCTTTCTTGCGGAAAATTTTGCTTTGGTCATGCATGCGCATCCTTTCGTTTTTAGTTTATGAACTATTATAGCGTGAAATATTAAAAAATTCAATAGACGGCCCTGATATCACAAAATTAATTTTTATTAGGTTTTTTTGCCATGGTTGCAAACGCAAAGCAGTAGTCAACCGCGGGATTGCTACTGCTTCATTTATATGTTGTAAATCGGCTGATTACACTTCTACCGGGGTTTTCTGTTCTGTGACGCACTGCAAAAAGTTCAGCGCGTCTTTTTCGGCGAGCGGCTTGCTGAGCAGGTACCCTTGTATCCGGTCGCAGTTGTACTTCTTTAGGTATTGCAGCTGTTTGTCGTATTCAATGCCTTCGGCGACGACGCATCGGTCAAGTTTGTGACACATGGAAATGATATCGTTTATAATGGTTTTGTTCGTTTCCAGCTCCAGCAGTTTTTGGCAGAAGTACTTATCCAGCTTCAAATAATCGACTTTGAGTTCTCTTAGCCGCGCGAGGGAGGAATATCCGGTTCCGAAATCGTAGATGGAAATATGCAGTCCGGCGCTTCTCAACTGCTCCAGCGTGTTGTTTATTTTTTCATAATCGTAGACAAACACGGATTCCGTAATTTCGATGCCGATGTTCTTGGGGTTTACCTTCATCTCGTCGATGATCGCAAACAGCCGGCTGGCAAAGTCAGGCTGCAGCAGCTGCACGACCGAAACGTTTACCGAAACGCTGATGTTGTCGTAGCCGAGCTCGACCAGTTTTTTTAAAAATCGGAACGCGATGACAAATACGCGCTCGCCGATTGGAATAATCAGCTTGTATTTCTCCGCGATCGGGATAAACTCGTCCGGAGAAATAAGTCCCAGCTCGTCCGTTTTTAATCTTGCCAAAGCCTCGAAGCCGCAGACGGAATTGTTTTTTATATCGAAAATCGGCTGGAAAAGCAGGTAGAAGTTGTCGTCGCCGTCGTTTGCCGCAACGGACGAGAGCGCGCGGCGGATGTTTTTCTCGCGGTTCAGCAGCGCTTCCAGTTCTTCGCCGTAGAAGCAGATGCCGAAATCTTTCTCGAATATGCCGATGGACTTTTCGGAAGCGATGAGTAATTTCCGCAGAATGGCGTCGACGTCGACGACGCCCGAGTTGTCCTGCTCCAGTTCGAGCACGCCGATACCGCCGCCGATTCGGTCGGAGACAAACAAGGTTTTCATGGCCTGCGCGATCTGCTCGCTAAATTCCGTCAGCTCGTTTTTATCCTGATATCCAATCATATAAAAAACAAACTGATTGTCGTAGGTTTGGAAGAGCAAGCGGCTGCCCGAGCAATATTGCCCCAATTCTTCGGCCGCTTTTTTTATAAGGTTCTGGGTATATTGGAAACCGTAGTTGGCGGTCAGAAGCTGAACCGTGCTCAGGTTGATGCTGATAACCGCTCTTTTCAGCTCGTCTTTTTTGCGCAGGTCTTGCTTCAGCAGGGACTCCAAATAGCTGCGGTTGTATAAGCCCGTCAGCAAATTGTGCTCGTTCATGTACCTTAGGTTGTCCTCTATCGCTTTTCTGTCCGAAATATCCAGAACAATTCCTTCCAGTTCCTCTACTTCGCCCGCTTCGTTGTACAAGCCCTGCCCCATTTCGATAACCCATTTTTTCTCGCCGGAAGCGGTGATGATTTCATACTCGTATTTAAACGGCTCTTTTTTGGCGAGCACTTTTTCCCATTCGTTTCTCAGAAGCGGGCGGTATTCCGGGGAGATGATGTCGTTATAGGAAAGCTCTTTGTTGTGCAAAAGACTTTCGGGAGCGTATCCGGTCAGCTGGTAGCAGCCGTCGGAAACGTACAGCATGGTCCAATCGTAATCGTTTAAACATCGGAAGGCAAGACCGGGCAAATGGCGCAGCAGAACGGACTCCCGATGCTCGCTCTCTCTTAACGCAAACTCGGTTTGCTTGCGCTCGGTAATATCCTCAATCAGGCATATGTGCATTGAATGGTCCTCGTAAATGTCCATAAGGGGAGAAATCTTCATATTAACATAGACGACGGAACCGTCCGGCCGGATAAACCGCTTTTCCATGGTATACCCGTTTATCTCGCCTTTTTTAAAGCGGTTGAACATTTCAAGGTCCGCCTGCAGGTCGTCCGGATGCGTGACGTCCATCCACGTCAGGCTGCGCAGTTCTTCGGGCTGTCTGCCCAGAATTTTTATGTAGGTCGGGTTCATGGTGGTTTCGCCAAACTCCAGGCTGTCGGCGTGCGCCTTGTCCTGCATTACCGCGATGCCGATGGGCGCCTGGTTGAATACGCTGCGGTAGAGCGCGTCCTCAAAAGCCAGCTTTTTGTTGAGCTTGTCGATTTTTTCCACATAGTCGGCGTTCCGTACCTGATAGGATCTGATTAACGCGATGACGACCAGAACGACTGCGTAGGATATGATGCCGGGCAGGAATCTGGCGGAAGCGTTTTTTGCGACCATTATGACGATGCATATTAGATTGATTGCGTTGATTGTCACCGATAAGACATAACCCTGCTGTTTTTCTTTTATGACCAAAAACAGCGAAAGAATCATCTGTATTTGAACGATAAGCCCTCTGACCGCCGATTCTCTGAAAACAACCGGTCCTATGGCAAAATTGCTGTTCGCAATTGAAACCTGCATCGCGGATAGGACCATATAGGCGATGACGATTGCAAACAGGAAAACATAATCGATTCTGCGGCCTGTCTTTTCGGGTACGTTTTCTTCTTTATCTTCCTTTAAAATAAAATAAACGGTAACGATTGGAATTGTAATCAGTATCGGTATAAAATGCGGCAGTTCGGGATACAAGCTTTTTAATACCGTTTCAATTGTTCCGAGAAACAGCGCGGGGAGTACGGCGGAGAAAATGAGAACGGCTTTCTTTTTCGCGCTTTGGTTTTTTCTGCCCCATCGAAGCAAGAGAAGCAAGCCGAGAAGGGTGTATCCTGCGCAGAACGCATAGAATATCAGGCTCCAGATGCCGTTTTGGGCGTTGACCCAGCCGAATTTTGTATTCACCATTTGATACAGGGGGAGCGCGCCGACGGGAATGGTAAAAACGGCGGCGAAAAACACGGCCGGCAGATAAAGGAATATTATTCGCCAGCGCTTTTTTTGCAAAGCGGCCGAATCGGTCAGCTTAAGTATAAAATGGAGGAAAATCGCAAATACCGTGCCCCAGCCGAGCGCCGCCAGCCGCAAAAAACTCTCGCCGATCGCGGCATCATCTGCGATGCCGGACAACCCTACGCCGTAAGCCCATATCGCCGCCGCTGTCGTAAGGGCGAAAAACACTTTATTGATATTTTTGTGCTTTTGCAGAACGATGATGCCGCTTGCCAGTGAAATCGTGCTCGCGATTAAAAACACCAGTGAATACAACAACAAAAGCATCACGCAGTACTCCCCTTCACTTGCAATCTCCACGATGTAGCGCAAATTTCACAACTTTTAACATTATTATAACGCAATATTCTTTTTTAATCAACAAAAAAACGAAGTTTTTGACATTTATTTGCTTTTTTTAAGCGATTATGCGATAGATACAAATGAAAAGAAAAAGCGCCGAATACCTATAAAAGGCATTCGGAGCTTTTTTTTGTGGCGGAAAGAGAGGGATTCGAACCCTCGGAACGCTTTTAACGTTCACACGATTTCCAGTCGTGCGCCTTAGACCAACTCAGCCATCTTTCCGTGCGCGGGTCTTCTGAAAGCGGATGTAATTATAGCATAATGTTTTTACGTTGTCAACATAATTTGTCATGATTTCGTCTGGACGTCGATATAATATACTATGGAATAATTATGAAAAATTACACGTTTGCCGTTATTTAAAGAGAATAAGAAAATTAATGACGAAAAAATGAAAAAATATAATAAAGGATCTTGATTTTTATCGGAGGATATTATATAATATACGCACGTATAGATAAAATACAAACAAAATCTTGGTAAGGAGACGAAATTATGAAAAAGATTATTTCAATCTTGATTGTGCTGGTGATGGCGGCTACGGTTTTCATAATGCCTACATCAGCAGCGAAAACGAACGCGGCTGTAACATTTGAGTATCTTGCCAAAGCGCCCGTAATCGACGGTGTGGTAAAATCCGGCGAGTACAAAAAGATTCATTCTGTTGATTATTCAAAAGATGAGTTTATCGATGCTTACGACAAAGACAGAAGCATTAAAGCGGATTTTTATGCCGGATGCGATAAGGAATACCTCTATATGGCTTGGGTAGTACATACGGATATCAACAAGTTTATGGACCCCAACAAAGACTATGACGGCAAAAACGACGGCTTTACAGATAATGACCTTCACTGGATGTGGATGTATTCCTGTGTACAGTTTATTATCACGCCCGGCGCTCCCCAGAACGGCAAAACAAAGTATCAGACAAGCCAATACTCCGGCAACTATCTTGAAGTAGGTCTTGCAATTGTCGGCAGCGAGAGCAAAAAGACAGCATGGAGCATCCCGACGGGCGCTCCGGGACTCAAACCGGATGACTGGGATTTTGCAGGACTTCGCGACGAAAAAGCAAAGACAACTACATACGAAGTCAGAATACCGTGGAACAAATCCGGTATTTTGAAGGTCGGAAACGGGGCCCAGTTCGGTCTTACATATGCAATCGGCGATCAGGAAGACTTTAATGTTCAAAACAATATGTGCGAGTGGCAGGATGGAATCCTCGGCTCCAAGAACGCAGATGCCGGCGCTGTTATTACATTGAAAGGTTTCCCCGACAATAACGTGATTGAAATCTCCTATGCTACATCATCTGCCGCATCATCTGCCGCATCATCTGCCGCATCTTCAGCCGCATCTTCTGTAACTTCGGCTACAACATCAACCGAATCCAGCAAGGTTTCTTCCTCGGCTTCCGCCACATCCTCTAAACCCGCTTCTTCCGCTCCGTCCGCTTCAAAAACGGACTCAAGCTCACAAGCACCTGAAGAAGATAACAATTCACTACTTATTTGGATAATCGTTATTGCGGTTGTCGTAATTGGCGGCGGCGTCGCAGCTTACTTCATAATCTCAAAGAATAAGAAGCAGCAGTAATAATCTTCTTTAGTTGATAAGACCTGCCGGGTAAAATATTTACTCGGCAGGCTTTCTTTTGTAACAATATTTGTAGTATATTGTTACCGAAGAAAGCGTTTTAAAACATCGCAAAGGATGATTATTATATGAAAAAGAGGTTTATAAGTGTCATTTGCGTAATTCTTGCTTCTGTATTTCTTTTGAGCGGATGCGATAAAAAAATCAGCGTAACGCCGAACGAAAAAGGATTTTATGACGAAAAGAACAATATTCAGTATGTGCCCTGCTCGGCGCTTGCGGTTCGCCCGGTTTATGAAGCGAGCGAGAAGGATGAGTACGCGACCGACGGGAAAAACGTTTACTATAAAATCCAGTTTGAGGATCCTAAAAGGTTTATATGCGACAAGCAGGAAGGCGTGAGCTTTGTTTACCGCAACGCAGAGCTGGATGATATTACCATCGCGAGCTTCCATCCCATTTCAGCGCAGATTTATTTGGGCGACACTACCTATTTAAGCACGTTTTACTGCGAGCAGAAATATCTGCCGGACGATTTAAAGGACGAAAACGCTCCGGACGACAGCGCGCTGGTTTATGCTATCCGGGATGCGCTGATAAAGGATGAGGCGGTATATGTCGGCGAAGAAAACATGTCTGACAAAAATGTTTATTATATAAGGATGCTTTCAGCGGTCTATCCGGGATTATATTATTTGGTCGTGTTTTTTACCGATGTTAAGGGCGAAGCTTATCTCGTTGACAGAGGAACCGGCAAGACGGTCGTCTGCCCGGACATCGTAAAAGCAAGAATGGTTAACACATAAAAAATGATCGAGCATGAATGAAGTATTAATAAGCCCGCTGTCGGACGAGTATGTTGAAAGCGCATACCGGACCGAAATTGAGTGCCTTGCGGAAGCGTGGTCGAGACAATCCATTAAAAACTTTATCGGAAGAGAAGACGCTCTTTATTTGGTGGCGCAAAAAAACGGTGTGGTCTGCGGCATCGCGGGAATGTATATCGTCAGCGGAGAAGGGCAGATTATGAATATCGCGGTCAGGGAAGGATTCAGACGGCAGGGCTTTGGAACGCTGCTGCTGGACCGCTTAATTCAGGAAGGCATCAAAAAAGGCGCCCGCTTTTTTACCCTTGAGGTATCCTCCGAAAACCAGGCCGCGATACGGCTATACGAGCGTTTCGGTTTTCGGGAAACAGGTAGGCGCAAGAATTATTATAAAAATTCGGACGCGGTCCTGATGACGCTGGACCGCGCGGAATAAGAAAAGAGTCTTAAGCATGTACGTATTAGGCATTGAAACATCTTGTGACGAAACAGCCGCCGCAGTCGTCGCGGACGGACGGAAACTGTTATCAAGCGTCGTCGCTTCGCAGGTGGATATCCACGCTTTATACGGCGGCGTAGTGCCCGAAATCGCTTCCCGCGCGCATACGGAGGCGATTTACGGCGTCGTTGAGAACGCGCTGGAGAAAGCGTCGGTCAAGCTGTCGGAGATCGGCGCGATCGCGATTACCTACGCGCCGGGACTGATCGGCGCTTTGCTGACCGGGCTTTCGTTTGCGAAGGGGTTGTCTTATACCACCGGAATTCCGCTCGTGCCGGTGCACCATATCCGGGGGCATGTGGCGGCGAACTATCTGGTTCACCCCGACCTTGCGCCGCCGTTTATCGCGCTGGTTGTTTCCGGCGGTCATACCTCGCTTTTAAAAGTGAACGACTATACGGAGTATGTATCCATCGGGCAGACGCGCGACGACGCGGCCGGAGAAGCGTTTGACAAAGCGGCAAGGGTGCTGGGGCTTCCGTATCCGGGCGGCGTGGCGATGGACAAGCTCGCCGCGAAAGGCAATAAAAAAGCGGTGAAGTTCACCGTCAGCAGCGTTGACGACGCGGAATATGATTTCTCGTTCTCGGGCCTGAAAACCGCGGTCATCAATTATGTGCACAACGAGCTTTCCAGGGGCAGGGAAATGGACGAAGCGTTCAAAGCGGACGTCGCCGCGTCCTATACCGACGTTCTGATACGCACCATCACGTCGAGGATGCGCCTTTTGATGGAACGGGACGCCTCTGTTCCCATTGTGCTGGCGGGCGGCGTGGCCGCGAACTCGCACCTTCGGAACGCCGTCAGCGAACTGGCGGACAGTTACGGCGTAAAACTGTATCTGCCGCCGCTGTCGCTGTGCGGAGACAACGCCGCGATGATCGCCGCGCAGGGCTACTACGAATACAAAGCGGGCTTAAAGGCGCCGCTTTCCCTGAACGCTTACGCGACAAGAGCCGTATAAAACTACGGCTCTTTTCTATAATTTTTATATTTTTTATCGACTGAAAACCATATAAAAGCCGTTTTTTCCCTGCGCGCAGCCGTCAATGCGTGTAATCAGAAATACATAATGCTTGTCCGAAAAATGTGGATAACTCGGTGGAAAGAGTGGTGAAATCCACAAAAATTGCCCAGACAAGCCTGATTTTCGCGGAATCGGCGGTGGAAAACTATGTGGAAAATGTGGACTCCATAATTTTTATTATGGGTTTTAACACAGATTATGTTAATTCAATTCTGTGAACATTTCCAAACATTGGCATGCTCATTTCAGCTCGAAGTCGGTCGGCCCGCTCAGGAAGCGAATGGCGCGCTCGACCGAATCTTTGGAATTGCCCCACGGTTCGCTGTCGTAGCGGTAGTCGAACTTTTTGCAGAACCAGGACACGTCGTCCTTGAGTTCCGCAAGGTAGCCGGAAACGATTCTGTCTGCGTCTTTGACAAGGTTCGCGTACTGCTTTTTGTCCGAAGAACGAAAAGCCGTTTCTAACAGCCGTTTGTAATGCGGCAGGCAGAACATTTTCTGCGCGTTGAATTTTTCCACAAACTCGAGCTCGGTGTTATACAGATAAACCGCGGTGGAAAACATCTTGCTGATTTTTTCCTCAATCCGGTCGCAGACGTAGCAGCTGCGCTCCAGCTTTTCAATTCTTTCAATCGGTTTCGCCGCGATGTTTTTCGCGAACAAACCGCCAGGCTTCAAGTCGTCCTGCAGCTCGGAAAGGTGGCTTTCGAGCATAAGCCCGAGTCCCAGGCGGTTCTTGAGATGGAACATCTTGACAAAATGCGTTTTGCAGAAGCCTTTTTTGTTCGTCACAATGCGGACGTCCGGCTCCATCATGGACGCGCCTAAAATTAAATCCAGCTCGTTGTCCTCTAACTTTTTGAACAGATAGCAAAACGGGCAGCCGTCTGCGCTGTTTTCAAAAGCCTGGTTGACGGGGATTGTGTATATTCTTTCCTGCAAGAAATCAACTCCTTTTTAAAAGAGTATAACGATAAATTCCTTAATTTCAAGTGTGGTTTTATAAATATGGAAGTATTTTCTGAAAACAACAACATAATCCTCCGGTCCTGCGAGAACTTTGATTTGGACCAGACGTTCAACTGCGGGCAGTGCTTCCGCTTTGAGAAAGCAGACGGCGTATATACCGGCGTCGCGCTCGGCAGGCAGATTTCTCTTATGCAGGAGGGCGATACCGTAATTATCTATAACACCGCGCCGGAAGAGTTTGAAGCCAAATGGAGAGCGTATTTTGACCTTGACCGGGATTACGCGGCAATTATTCGGGAACTGTCCTTCGACGAACGGATCAGAACCGCCGTTCAAAAAACAAGCGGCATCCGCATTCTCCGGCAGGACGGGTGGGAAACCCTGTGCGCGTTTATTATATCCCAAAACAACAATATTCCGCGCATCAAAAAAATCATCGCTTCGCTTTGCAGACTGCTCGGCGAAGCGATTGGGGAGAATGTCTACGCGTTCCCGACCGCGGAAAGGATTTGCTCCGCGGGCGAAGCGGGGTTGACCGCGCTGAACTGCGGCTATCGGGCAAAATACCTGTACGACGCGGCAAAAAAGGTTGCACAGGGCGAAATAGACCTGACAAGGCTGCCGAAACTTCCGTATATGGAAGCCAAACAGGAGCTGATGAAAATAAAAGGAGTCGGCGATAAGGTCGCCGACTGCGCGCTGCTTTTCGGTCTTGGTTTTTACGAAGCGTTTCCGATGGACGTATGGGTAAAGCGCGCGGTTCGGAATTACTACGGCGCCGATTTTAAGCCCGAATATTTCGGGAGATACGCCGGCATCGCGCAGCAGTACCTGTTTTACTACGAGCGCAGCTTCGCTAAAAAAGCGAATTCGCGAACAGCGAATACAGAAAAAGTACAATGCTGAGGATCAGCGCGGGCGTTACGACATAAATCAGTTTTTTTATGATGCTGATGGCGATCCGTCCTTTCCGTCGTTTCTATGGATATTATTTCCAGATACGCCCGCGCGTAAACATCCGAATGCCCAAAAATCGATTAAAAACAGAGAAAAACCGCTTATACGCACTGGTATGAGCGGTTTTTTTAAGCTTTTCCCAAGGAAGGCGCACCACGGTTGCTTCTGCAGTGAGACCATGATGCAGCAGCTTTGCCCATTGCCTGCCATTGAACGACACGGCGTTTTGGGAAAATCCCTTTCAGTTCTCATGCTTTTCAAACGAGACATCAGCTGTTACTCAATTATGTTTCTTGCCGTTTAGCAGCAGCAGCAAATAATGATAATAGCAATGAGAATGATAATCCAACAAGCGTTGTTGCCGTTGAATACTGAATCAAAGCAACCCATTACATATCCTCCCTTCAATAGTTATGATATGAAGGAGCGATATAATGGGTTACGAAAAATTCTGAAAATAAATTTTGGGAAAAAACGATAAAAATTTAATCTTCTACGAACGGTATCATCGAAATCAGCTCGACTTCGATCTCTTTGAACCGTTCCTGCAAATCGTCGACGATGTTGTTTTCGACGCTCGACGTAAAGAAGATAATGTCGTACCGGTCGCCGATTTTGTCCTTTTGCAGAATCTTTTCGATGTTGATGGATTTTTCCGAGAGAATGTTGGTGATTTTGTTGAGCTTTCCGATGGTATCGTGCGCTCTGACGCGGATATACTGGTTGTTCTTCCGCTCGCAGACTTCCTTCCATTCGGAAACGGCGGGCTGTTTGTAAATCCGCTTCCCGGTAATGATGTTCACCACGTCGTCGAACATCGCCGAAGCGGTGGGACGGTCGCCGGCGCCCTGCCCGTAAAAGCTCATTTTCCCGCTGTGAGAGGACGTAATCGATATGATATTAAAGTTCGAAAACGTGTTGGCGATAATGTCGTCGTTTTTAATCAGGCAGGGACCGATGTTGTATAAGAGCTTGTCGCCGTGGTCCTCGATGTTGATGACCGGCTTGATGGTATACCCCAGCTCGTTCGCGAACTTCATGTCGGACAAGTCGATTTTGGAATAGGGCGTGGTTCTTACCCGGCTGTGGTCGAAATGCTTTCCGAACCCGAACATGGAAAGAATGACGGCTTTGTACAAAGCGTCGAAGCTCCTGATGTCCTCGCTCGGGTCGTTTTCGGCGTAGCCGTTCTGCTGGGCTTTTTTGAGCGCTTCATCGAAGGTGTTGTTGTCTTTGAACATCTTGGTGTAGATAAAGTTGGACGTGGCGTTCACAATGCCGGAGATCCGGACAACCTGCTCGCCGTTGTGGCAGTTCTCAAGAATCTTCGCGATCGGGATGCCGCCGCCGACAGTGGCGTCGTATTTTAAAACCACGCCGTTTTGGTTCGCCGCGCAAAGGATTTCCGGGCCGTAGAACGCAAGCGCTTTTTTGCTGGACATGACCACGCTTTTTTTGTTCCGAATCGCCTTCATGACGTATTCGTAAGTAAGCTCGGTGCCGGCGCCGCCGACGCACTCGCAGATGATGTCCGTGTCGGGATCGTTGACCACCTCGTCGGGGTCGGTGGTCAATGCTGCCGCATCGATGTTGACGCCGCGTTTTTTGCTCGGGTCCCGGACGAAAATTTTGCCGATTTCCAATTCGATGCCGTAATTCTTCTTTAAGGAATCTTTGCTGTTGAGCGCGATGTTGACCAGCTCGGAGCCGACAACGCCAAGCCCTAACAGACCGATTTTTACTTTCTCCATATATGATGCCTTCCCAGGTTTTATAAAATTTCAATAATGTCGCTGCAGCCGCCGGTTATGCAGCGTCCGCCTTCGGGGGTTACGATATACGTTTCCTCGACGCCCACCATGCCGATGCCGGCGATGCCTTTTTTCGGCTCGAGCGCGATGGTCATGTTGGCTTCCAGCGGCCGGCTGAATCCTTCGGCGATAACCGGGTAGCCGTCCACATGCAAACCGATTCCGTGACCGAGGAATTTGACCCTTCGGCTGCCGAACCCGCCGAAGTTTTGGCGTTCTTCTTCGGTAAGTCCGGCCAGCGTGTTTTTATAGATTTCGGCGGGGATGCTGCCGGGTTTGAGTTCCGCCGCCGCTTTTTTGAGGATCCTTTTGCATAGATTTTGCGCCCGAACCGCTTCTTCGGGCGGTTTGGTTTTGAAAGCGTAGACCTGCGTTTTGTCGCTGTGGTAGCCCTCTACGCCGAAGCCGATGTCGATAAAGAACAAATCTCCCTTTTTCAGCTTTCGCTGATAGCTTCCGATCACCGGAACCGCCGCGCTCATGCCGTACGCGCCGCAGGGACCGTCAAATGCGGTCGGGTACAGTCCGCTCTCGCCGAACCCGATCTGCCCGATGCCCATTTCGTTCTGGAACATAAAGAAGCGCGTTATTCCGTGATGCCCGAGCTTCATCATCTCGTGGTAAACCGCTCCCGCCAGCTCGGCTTCGCTGATGCCTTCGTACACCAGCGCGGGCACGACGTTGACAAGGAGATGATTCATCAGACTGCCTGCTTTCTCCATCAGTGCAAGCTCGTACGGGGATTTGACGGCGCGTATCGAGAAAATGATTCTTTCCAGCGCGCCCTTCCGCTCGAATGTAAAGTACTTGGCAAGCCGGTCCAGGATGGCGGCGGTCATAACCTCGGACTCGATATACACATTTCCCAGCTGCGGTCCGATGTCCGCGGCGGCGTCCCGGTAGCTTTCCATCGGTTTAATAACGCCTTCGTCCGCGAGCGGGGACTCGAGGATGGCGCGCTCATAGCTTCTGCGCGCGAAGTAGCGGACCGCGCCGTCTTTTTTGATAAACAGCGCGGCGTCCTGCATCGTTCCAATAAAATAATACTGATTTACCCGGCTGACAATCACGGCGGTGTCCCAGTCCGGGCAGGATTGATTCATTGCTGCTATAAACTTTTCGATTCTGCTTTTTAACTCTTTTTTTGTCAGTTTCAGTTCCATGCTTGATCCTTTTTATCGAATCTGACCGCTTCCGATGATTTTATATTTGATGGTGGTCAGCTCGTCCAGCCCCATCGGGCCTCTTGCGTGCATTTTCTGGGTGGAGATGCCGATTTCCGCGCCGAAGCCGAACTCCTCGCCGTCGGTAAACCGGGTAGACGCGTTGACATAGACCGCGGCGGAATCCACGTTCGCGGTGAAGTAGTCCGCGGCGGCGGTGCTGTTCGTGATGACGGCGTCCGAATGCCTGGTGCTGTGCTCGTTGATGTGCTCGACCGCTTCTTTTACGTCCGACACGATTTTAACAGACAGAATGTAATCGTTGTACTCGGTATAAAAATCCTCCTCGGTCGCGGGCGTGATGTCCGGCAGTATTTTCAAAGTTTCCGGGCAGCCCCGCAGTTCTACATTGGGAATGCGTTTCTTTAGCAGCGGAAGCAGGTCTTTCGCAATCGAGCGGTGAACCAGCAGGCTCTCTACCGCGTTGCAAACCGACGGGCGGGAGGTTTTCGCGTTGTCTATGATATTGAGTGCCATTTCAAAGTCGGCGCTCTCGTCCACATAAATATGGCAGTTCCCCGCGCCGGTTTCGATGACCGGAACGGACGAGTTTTCGGTTACGGTTTTGATCAGCGCTTTTCCGCCTCTGGGAATCAACAGGTCGATGTCCCCTCTCGCTTTCATCAGCGCTACCGCCGTGTCTCTGGCGGTGTCCTCGATGATTTGGATACAGTCCGCGGGCAGAGCCGCAGCTTCAATTGCCTTTCTGAGTACGTTCACAATCGCGATGTTGGAATGAATCGCTTCGCTTCCGCCGCGCAGAATAACCGCGTTGCCGGATTTTACGCACAAAGCGGCGGCGTCTGCGGTGACGTTCGGGCGGGATTCATAGATGATGCCGATGACGCCGATGGGAACCTGTACCTTCTGAATGGTCAGACCGTTCGGGCGCGTCCAGATGCTTCCCTTTCCAAGCGGGTCGGGCAGCGCGCATACCTTCAGAATAGACGCGGAGATGGCGAAAATGCGCTCCTGCGTCAGCCTCAACCGATCGACCATGACTTCGGATATGCCTTTTTTGTGCGCGGTGGCGACATCCTTTTGGTTTTCGGATAGGATATACGCGTATTCGTTTTTGAGCGCTTCGGCCATTTTAACAAGCGCGTTGTTTCTGATCTGTCCGCTGGACACAGACAGCGTTTTGAATGCTTCTTTCGCGCGGGCGCATTTTTCTTTTATCATGGTTGCAACTGTCCTTTCTGCCTAAATTTACCGCCGGATTATTCTTTACGAATCGACAAATATGCATTATAATAAATCGTGTAAAAACAGGATTAATACTATATTATAAATGATATACCAAAAAAACGCAATACTTTTACGGGAGATTAAATATGCATAAGAGGATAATATTGGCATCCAAATCGCCGCGCAGACGCGAAATCTTAGAAAACGCGGGCTATACGTTTACAGTTGTAGAAGCGCAAACCGACGAAACGGTCAAAAACAGCCTTCCGCCGGAGCGGGCGGTTGCCGAAATAGCTTTGCAGAAGGCTTTGTATGTCAGGAATCATTATCATTCTGCGGACGCGGTGATTCTGGCCGCCGACACCATGGTCTGCGCGGACG
>Ga0209204_1001771_pt1 | contig 19185 bp, 13 predicted proteins | sample AD_JPNMR2_MetaG_FD_184425 | JGI IMG/M metagenome (GOLD analysis project Ga0209204, IMG submission 184425) | Active sludge microbial communities of municipal wastewater-treating anaerobic digesters from Japan - AD_JPNMR2_MetaG (SPAdes) (version 2) | ecosystem: Engineered > Bioreactor > Anaerobic...
TGGTGCGGCTCGTAATTTTTTCTTCAAGCCGAGTTGGGTCGAGATGGAAGTATTCATCATTGTCCACAAAGACGGGCCGGGCTCCGGTCTGGGTGATAGCCTCGGAAGTGGCAATGAAAGTATTGGCAGCGGTAATAACTTCATCTCCTGGTCCGATGCCGGCCGCCTTGAGGCTGATAAAGATAGCATCGGTGCCATTAGCGCAGCTTATACAGTGCTTGACCTCGTATTGGCTGGCAAAATCTTTTTCGAAAGCCTCGACATATTTGCCGCCAACAAAGGCCGTGTCGTTCAGGACTGATTGAATCGCAGCATCAATTTCAGGTTGGAGAGATTGATATTGACTTTTGAGATCAACAAATGGAATATTCATCCTTGCCCTTCTTTCATTTGCCAACGTTTGGCAATGCCTAAATTGGTTTTGTGGTAAGGCCTGGACAAACTTAGCGGATTGAATTTTTGAGAAAAAAGTTGCGTAGTCGTCTTAATATAATCAGAGGGGTGATGCCTCTTGCTTCCTCCAATCATGCTGAAAATCATCCCAGTTCCAAAAGCCTCTGCACAAAACTCCACTCCCTTTACCTGGTGATTGTACCCGCTTCCCTGATAACGCTCCCTGCAGGTTAATATATATATTAGCCGAATGCTTAATGTCAAGTTTATTTGTGGATTTTTGTGAATATTTTTGCGTTTGCCAATTTTCGCCGTTATAACGACAAAAAATATAAAAAGAAATAATTCTAGGACTCTATTTATATTTGTTCTCTAAAATCCATTTTTCTCCGAAAATAAAGTCCCATTTTCTTGGAACAAAAGCAGCTAGGCCACCAGCTGGATAACAGGTTAACTCTCCGAAATAAATCTTGCCATTGACGTTGTAAAGATCAACCCTGATAAAATCAAATCCAGCCGATAATGTTTCTGCCACTCTTATCATTTCTTCAAGATTATATGGACGAATAAATGGGCCTGGATATTGATCAGCCCCGTTCCATAAATCTAATGGCACAAAATCCCTAGTAAAGTGCTTTTCTTGATGAGATGCAAATCTGTCATATACAATAAGTAAATATTCCACTCTCCCGGAAAAACAAAAGAATTTATAGTCCAGTGGCGGCTTCCCATTTTCTTCGAGAAATTCTTCAATCATAATCATTGGCTTTATATTTTTGTACGCCCAATGTATTCCTAAGAATGAGTCCGTGCAAAAATTTTCCCTAAGCCAGATTCGCAATTGAGCTCGTATTTTGTGGGGAGAATATTTTCTTATATCTCGAACGGGAATGTTATAACCACATCCGTGATTTGTCTTTATAAAAAGCCTAGAAGGAAGCAGTTCGAAAGGAATATCATCGGGGTTTTCGCCTTGCCACAGCAGAGGGATAAAGTACCTGTTACCTATTCTTTGTGAAACGTATTCTCTAACCTTTAATTTATCAGAAACGTCTGTTAATATTTGTTTTCTTGAGTACAACATTCGGCTAAAAACCTTTTCAGAAAAGGTACGTGGATTTTTAAAATGAGGTACATAACCATGCTCGAGGTAGTAAACTATTCCTGTTAAAGATGACAATATCGGATCTGCCCTTCGATCATATCTTGTCTGGATGCGTGCATATTGGCGACAAAAATAAGATATTATCCTTTTGACGTAATTTCTGTATTTAAGTTTTAGTGATCGAGATTTTATCATCTTTTAAAATCAGAAGCCTTATAAAAAATGCTTTTATAACTGACATGAACTTTTTTATTATATTATCAATCTTTCAAAATTAAAATATCATTTTCTATACTGGGCTCGTAAGAACTCAACTGAGGACTATACTGACCCCCCTGAGGAGGTGGACACCTCTGAGAGATAGAGATTATACTGGATAAGGAGGTGTCAGGATGAAGTTACGGAAATGGAGTTCAGAGGAGAAGATGGCCATTGTGCTGGAGGGGTTAAAGGGGGGAAAAATCGGTAGCTGAGATCTGTCGGGAACATCAGATAAGCCAGGCATTGTATTATCGGTGGCGGGATAGGTTTTTGGAGGCTGGTCAGAAGGGATTAAGCAATGGGGGCAGTGAGGATGAAACGAAGGCGCTTCAAGCTCAGATAGAGAAACTGGAGAAGATCATAGGGCGGCAGATGATTGCGATCGAGGCTTTAAAAAAAACTCAGAAGTTAATCTCGGGGAAGTAGTCGAGCTGATGAGGGAGCGAGGGGTGAGCTTGAAATCGGCCTGTGAGACTCTCGGGATAAGCCGGACCGGGCAGTATCGGAAGGAGAGCCAAAGGCCTGGCTCAAATAGGGATAAGGTTCTCGTCTTTTGAGGAAGCTGAGGCTAGAATCAGTGTCTGGATAGAGGAAGACTATAATCGGCTCTATGTCCACTTGGCTCTTGGGTATTTAAGCCCGGAGGAGTTTGCTCAGCAATGGGCTCAAACATAGGAAGCTACATCGGCAGGAGCTCAAATATGAACCGGGTTAAAGCCGCAGCCTGTAATCCAAACGATATGTATTATTTTTGTGAAAAGAACTCTATCTCTCAATGCACGGAAAAGAGTCTTGCTTTTCGGGGTTCACTACATATTCTTAAATGACAGTAAATTGGCTTTCCCTTCCCTTTTCGCAACTTTTCGCCCGACATAATATATCAAAAAAATGTTCATAGCCGCTCCCACAATGGCAAATACCATCACTGTGTGTGTCACTTTAAGATACATCCCGCCTAGAACTAAAGTTGCTGTCCTTAAGGCTAGGAGCACCAGGTCATAAAAGAAAACAAAACGCTGGATTCTGATGATGCGAGCGAAAATAACTGCTGGCAGATTACAAAAAACAACTGATAGCCATATGATTAGACTTCTGGCTAAAACTCCGGCCAGATGCCATCTCGCCCCGAAGATAAAAGCAAAAATTTGAGGTGCCCATATTATTAAAATCAAAGAAGGTATTATGGCCATGGCAAATAATATTAAGACGGTCCTTATGTATAGCAAATAAATCCCTTTTCCCTCATTTTGATATTCACAGGCTCTTTGAAAAAGGACCTGGCGAAGGGCTGTAAGAACTAGGCCCATGGGTGCTTGTAAGATGCTTACTCCAAAAGCGTAGGCCCCGGCGACGGTAAGTCCATAAAATTTTGTTAACAATAAAACAGGGAGTCCTGATGAAATAGCATTTATGAAATTTTGAGAAGCTGAATAGAGGGGAAAGTCAATATATTCCTTAGCCAGCGACTTTATCCTGCTAAGGTTGATTTTATTTTTGAGAGACATTAAATCTGGAATTACCACCCTAATGAGATTAATGCTGGCGCCTAATTCGGCTATAATATTGCTGATAATTAATCCGAAAGACCCGGCTTTAAAGGCTCCAAAAATTATTCTTGAACCACTTGAGCCGATACTTCTTATTACCTGCGAAGCCGAGGTTTGTTTAAAGGCTTTTGAGCGAACAGCCCAAGCCTGAGAGGCATAATTAATTCCCGATATAAATATAGTTAGAATAAATAAAATTAATAGCCAGACACCTCGTGTTTTGGTGAGATTATAAAAAACAGAAGGCTTGATGATACTAAAGATCGATACTATAAGAGTAATAAAAATAGCTGAGATAATAGATAGGCAGAAGAGGTTGATAGCATCAGATTTCTCTTTTGGTAGCATTAAAGCCTGGCTATAGTCTAAAGTGATTAGTGAAGCTATAATACCAACGACGGCACTGAATGAGCCAAAAATACCGAAGTCTTGGGGGGTGAAAAGCCTACTGATAATAGGATATAACGCATAAGCTATTATTTGAGCAATAGCTGTTCCGCTCATTACAATTAAAATGTTCTTCAGGAATAAGGATTGCTTTAAGCTTGCAAAAAGATTTTTTAGTTTGGCTTGAAAGGTCCTTGCTTCGTTAGACATGATTTCCTGTATGGAAGTGAGCTTAGCTAAAAATCCCTTCTTTTTACTAATTCTATACCCAGGCGGGCTAGTAACTGGCTTAAATGGTGGGCTCCTTTTTCTAAGCATTTTACATACCAGGCAGGCCCTAAAATCATGGCTAGAGGCAAAGCTATAGTATATAAAAATATAGCTGTTATAGATTTAATCGCTGTCATTATTTGTTTTATTAAAGGAGTTCCTTTTATTGAGTTTCTATAAGTATTGTAGCCGTGGACAATAGACCGTTTTATGTAATAACTTTTTACCCATCTTTCCGGCGGTACTATTTCATAAACCGGTGCTTCCGCTACGGCAATAAACCTGTAGCCCAATTCTATTGCCTCCTTAAAAAAGGCTCTGTCAGATCCGCTTGTTTTCCACTTTAAATCAAACTTAAGGTTATGTTCATCAAACACACTTTTCTTAATTAAAGCATTTCCCGTTCTGGTCTGATGCCACTCAAGCAGGGTTCCGGTTCTATATATTGGACGTTCACAGAAGCGGCCTTTTATGAGCCATGAGGGAGGTTTCTGTTCAAAAAAGGGAATAACGGGACCGAGGGCTCCGTCAACGTCGAATGTATGAATCGCTTTATACAGAGTGATAAGCCAATGGGGTGGTGGAAATTCATCATCATCTATTATGGCAATATAATTTCCCCGAGCCAGAGCAAGACAGCGATTTCTGGCGGCCGGGATCGACCTTTCAGGTTCTATGTCGTATTGAATTTCAAGACCGAGATCTTTCTGCATTGTCTCTACCAGTTCTCTGGCAGTGCCTTTTTGATCATTGTCGATGATGACGATTGAATAATTGAAGAGGCCTCCGGTCTCTTGCCTTTTGAGATTATATAATAGCTTTTTTAACATTAAATTGCGTCGATAAGTACAAATACAAATAGATATCTTATCGTTCACGAGATCGTCGGTCTTATTCATCGTTCTATCCAGGAATTTATCTTAAATTTCGTTTGCTTGCATATTCTTCTTATTTTGCTCTTCATTAGCCAGGAAATATATAAAAGCGACTAATGTGCTTGGTAAGGACTGAAAATCTCCTAATGATGCTTCTCCAATATTATGAACAAGGTACATAAATACGATTGCCAGGAATAGCAAAAAAATATTCGATCCACTATCTATTAATCTGGCGCATGTTCCGACGATCTTAATTGAAAAGACAATGAGCATTATAAGTCCTGCGATGCCCAGGTTGAGAATAGCATCCAGATACCCGTTGTGGGCATGGCTGGCAATACTTGTCCTTAAAGATGTGGACCAAAAACCGCCATATCCATATCCCAGAATAAAATGTTTTTGAGCATAGGGCAATAATGAGTTCCAGATTTCTGTCCTGCCAGTTAGAGTCTCACCACGACCAAATATTTGAGCTAAGCCCTTAACTGGAATCTTACCTGAAAGAGGCATAAAGGTTCCCACCAGTATCAATATAAGAGCTATAGCGACTAGCTTCTTATCTAGCCCAATTCCCTTTCTTGCTGCTTGTTTAATAGCTAATATTACAATTAATCCGGTTAATAAGGTTAGAAGTGATGTAACTGAATAGGTAAGTGTCCGTTTAGGCCCCATCATTAAATAGATAGCCAGAAGTAGCATTAAGAAGTCGACAAACAACGGTAATTTTGAAGACAATTCTTTCCAGTTGATTAAGTCGTGCCATAGTGACCAGATAAGAAATATGGCAGAAAATGCACAGAACATAGCCAGTCCATTTTTTTGACTGGCCAGGCCAACCCACATTAATTCCCCAGTCCACCTATTATATTCCCGGCCATGAATCCCGAAATACTTAATTAGCAAGATAGAAAAAGGCAAATAAAAATAAATAGCCCTTTTAAAGGCGCTAATAAATGTTTTGGCAGGGAATTCTTCTGATATTAAAAGACACATCATGATTAAGGTTATTAGCTCTCTCCCCCAACGTCTGAAAGAAATGCCAGGGGTTTTAGCCCAGATAACACTTAACAGCATATAAGCCAGTATCAAAACAAATAACCCGTTCCCTTTTAAGGCTGTTCTCCAGGAAAATCCTCTTTTCATTAATATCGAAATCCCTATTATCGCTATTCCAAGTAAAAAATATCTGTCTGAAATGCTACCAGATTCAATTGTTGTGTTAATATTTAAAAACGCCCCAATTCCTTTGCTGCCTGAATATACCAGCCATATAGACAGAATCCAACTGGCAACACTCGTTATACCAGATCGTCTATATTCTATGATGAGAACGAATAGAACAAAAACCGATGTTAATAAAAGTGCAAGTTGTGGAGGCAAGCTTACTTCCTGGTTTCAAAAATATTAAAAAGTTTTGCCTGTAAAATAATATTTTTTTTAGGGCATGATGTCAAACAATCTACAGTGCAAACGTTCTCGGCAAATATTCTCATCCTGCCTAAATGCAAGGAACATCTTTCCGAAAAAGGCTATCGGGTATATTTACTTAGTCTCTCTAAATAATATTTTTCCCATCCATCGGATTTATAATAAATTTCGGGCAATATCTGTTTCTGCTCTTTGATATTTTTGGGCAGTATCTTTCTTGATAGCCAGTTCAGCAAATTAAGTATATATCCTCCCATATACAGGGGCATTGACCAAAAGAGAAAAGGCATAACCGGTCTATAGCTTGAATAGGCTAAGACCATGGCTGCCTTCGGCGATATTCTGTAAAGAGCTTCTTTTTCAATGAGTGCATCACCAATAATACTACGTTTATTTCCCCAATACTCGGGACTGATTTGAAGACCTGTCTCGATTACCGGAAATGTACCGAACGGTTCAAGCTGATATCCAAATTGGTTAATGGCTGAGTTAATAAATGAATTATATCGAGCGGTAATAAGCAGGTGGAACAATCTAATATGATCCCTTTGATCATCGTCTTGAAGTCTGTAATGTTCTTTAATATCTCTCATTTGTTCTTGTAATGATATATCAAATTTGTCCCAGAAAACCTTATCTGCCTTAATTGAATTTTGAACTTTTATCATGATATTTCGATAAAACTCTTCGACATTGGTATAAGATATCGGAGAGAAAAGTTCACTACCAAATGCACCTCCTAAACCCAGGGCATATTTTTCAGCGTTGATAATAATAGGAGTAACTGTGATGTTAAAAGTTGGTGAAAAGCCTTCAGTTGTTTTGATATAAATATTTTCATGCTCGGCTAAGTTCAATTCATATATATTAAGTGCCTTTTTATTTATCCTGGCTATTTTCCTGGCAACCCTAAGGTCTATTAGAGAATTTTTATTCAATGAGGAAATTGCTATTCTGTATTGACAGTTAGGATAATATCTGGCGGCCATAGTTGCTATTAATCTGCTATCTCTACCTCCTGTTAACGAGCAGCAGACGGTAGAATTTTTGAATTCTTTTTTATACGATACAGATTCCAGATTTCTTAATAATTGCTCAGAAAGCAAATTGATATCTTTTTGTTTATGATTATTTATATGATGGATAATTGGTCTTATTTCAAATACTGGAGCTCCAGCTTTAATCTTTATATATTGATATGGAAGCAGCCAATTTATTTTTTTATTCAATGTCTGGCGATTAAGCCAGCATGGATAAAGAATCTCTCTGGTTGCCAGAAACTCAATTATCTTATAAGTATCGAGATTGTTAGAATTTAACCCAGCGGCATTTTCAGCCAGAGCAAATGAGGATGAAATAACACTCTGCTCTGAGTTATAAAATATATTCCTGCCTCCAATAAAATCAGTGAATAAGAATAACTGCTGGTCCCTTTTAATAATTAAAATAAACTGTCCTGAAACATTTTTTTTAATTTCGCTTATATTGTAATCATTCACCTCAGAAAGGAGCCTGTTAAGAGTATCATTCATTGAAGGGAGATGGCAGGCGCAGGCATAGCCGAGTGCGCAGATGAAGTTGTCGCCGTCTCTTACTATATGATATGTAGGATGAGTGCCAAATATGGTAAGAGTTTGATTATTGAATAAATGTATCCTTTCCAGAATAGGCAGTTCAGCATTGTCCGGGATTGATTCTTGAGACGAGATTATAAAATGACTCATAGAACTATATTATATAGTTATGTAAACTCAATCAAATTAATCATAAGCCGCTTTAATCGGGACGGCGAACAGATTTATTAAATAAGCTAAGATCTATCGTCCTCATAAACTAAGCAAAATATAGTTCACCAATACCGAATAACCAAATATCGTCACATTTGTAACAAAAAACGCCCCTAAAATCACCCCTGGGGGTGAGGCCTGAGTTTTTCTTCAACCGACAAAAACTTATGGAAAAAGATAGATAACTTATGAGGTGTGTTTATGAAGAAAGCCAGGACATATGGGTTAACCTTTAAATTATTGGTATTCATAACTTTTTGCCTTTTTTCCTCTAATCTTTCCAGCCTTTATGGCCAGGAAATTAGGCAAAACCTTCAAAAGGTGTCACCTAGCTCTAAAAGTGCGGCCTCAAAAGCTTTTATAACTGCCAGGTTTAGCCATACTCCTCTGATTATTGTGACTGGCCTACCGGTTAAATTCCTGGATAAATCAACAGTTAATAACTCAACAGGGGTCCCGGATGTCCGGGTATGGGATTTTGGGGACGGCAACACCAGTTATGAACAAAATCCGTCACATACATATCAGAATCCGGGAACTTACACTATATCTCTTACCGTCACGGCAGGAAGTGCATCAAGCAAGGCCACCAAGAAAGTCAAAGTTTATGGTTCAAAAGCAAGCTCTTCTTTGAAAAGTGTCGAGGTTTTACCTGATTTTACTTTTTCTCCCGTAAATCCTGAAGTCGGCATGTCTGTCCAGTTTAAGGATGGATCATCAGGCAACCCGACTTCCTGGTCATGGGATTTTGGAGATAAGGGGAAGAGTACCAGTCAGAATCCGCAACATCAATATCAGAATTCTGGAACATTTAATGTCACGCTTACCGTCTCAAATGGGACTTCAAGTAAGAGCCTTACAAAAACTATTACTGTGATTCCTGTGTTAACTCCGGGCTTCAGCTATTCTCCTGCCAATCCAGAAACAGGGGAGCTTATTCAGTTTCAGGACTCCAGTTCTGGCAATCCATCTGCCTGGAACTGGAATTTTGGCGATGGTTCAACGAGTAACCTACAAAACCCCAACCATAAATACAATAATGCTGGCACATACACGGTGACTTTACAGATCTCCAACGGAGATTACACAAGAACTGTTTCAAAAACAATAACTGTGTTAGCGCCTATTACGGTTGGTTTCAGTTATTCGCCTGCCAATCCTGTGGTAGGTCAGGATGTCCAATTTTCTAATGCTTCCGCCGGGTCTATTACCAGCTATTCATGGAATTTTGGTGACGGCTCATCCAGCACGTTAAAAGATCCGGTTCATAAATATGGTGCAGCCGGCAATTTCACTGTTACTCTTACTGCGACCAATGCAAAAGGCTCTAAGAGTAAAAGTCAGACAATCACAATAAATCAATCATTGAGCCCTTCATTTTCTTATAACCCTGCATCACCTTATGCCGGTCAGACGGTTCAATTCACAGATAGCTCATCAGGTAACCCGACTTCCTGGTCGTGGGACTTTGGCGATGGAAGCACATCAAGCCTTCAGAATCCAACTCATGCCTACTCCAGTGCGGGAACTTATACGGTGACCCTGACAGCTTCTAATAATTTAGAAACGAAAACAGCCAGTAAAACAATAAATGTAAAAGCGGTAATCCAGGCAGATTTCACCTACAGTCCGGCTAATCCGACAGCAGGTACACAGATTCAATTTACAGATAAGTCCACAGGAAATATAACTTCCTGGTCCTGGCAGTTTGGTGACGGAGGGATAAGTAGTCAGAAAAACCCAACTAAGACTTATTCGACTGCCGGTTCCTATAACATTAAATTGACAGTCTCCGACGGAACAACCTCTAATTCAATGACCCAGACAGTTACTGTCGTAGAAAGCTTGGCGGCTGATTTTACTTTCAGCCCGAGTTCACCTGCAGCAGGTCAGGAAGTTCAATTTATGGATAATTCCAAGGGCTCCACGACCAGCTGGTCCTGGGACTTTGGAGACGGAGGGAAGAGCACAGCTAAGAATCCAGCGCATACTTATTCTCAAGCCGGAGCTTATACTGTCAAATTGGCTATAAGCGATGGTACAAATTCTTCTACCAAAAATAAGTCTTTAACAGTTGCAAGTTCATCAAGTAGTAAGGTAATAACGGCGTCCAGTTGTGCTTTAGCAGACGTACAGGCGGCGATAGCGACGGCGAAGGCAGGGGATACGGTGGTAGTGCCGAATGGGACGGCGAGCTGGTCTCAGGCATTGATAATAACCAAGGGTATAATATTGAAGGCGGCGACAGTGGGCGGGGTGACGATAAAATCAGGTGCTGCTGCGGGTTCAAGCTATGGTGACCCTGCTAATTTTCTGGTTGCTTATGTGCCGTCATCTGACCAAGTAGATAAACCTTTTAGACTATCAGGTTTTGTGCTGGATGGTAATAATAATCGCTTTACATTCATGGCAGAGAATGGTTATTTGACTCCGGTAACTCAATTTAGGCTTGATCATTGCGTAATTAAAAATTCTAAAGGAAGTTTAGTGCATTTTTATGGTGAGGTTTATGGTGTTATTGATAATAATGAATTAAGGGGAGACACCTGTCCAAGTTTTGTTACTCGTGATTTTAGTTTAAATGAGAAGACATGGAGCAATATTACTTTTGATTTTGGTAGTGTGAATAATCGGTATTATGAAGACAACATAATATATTTAGGTCCATATGGTTCAAGCAACGAAGGTGGTTTAGGTGGCCGATATTGTGTTAGGTATAATACGTTTTATAATGTAGGTGGTTCTAGTGTTCAACCTTGGTTTGATATGCATGGTAATATGGGCACGGGAGGGAATCATGGCACAATGGGAGCTGAAATATATGGGAATGTTATTTATTGTAATGGGCGAAGTTTAACATTTTTTGACCATCGAGGGGGGAGATTAATAGCTTTTAATAATACTGCTTATGATGTAAAAGGTATAAATGGTGCAAAGGCAAGGGAAGAGTATTTAGATTTTTTAAATCAACCAGAGACTAATCCGGCTGGTCAACCACAACATATATCTGATTCCTATTATTGGAATCATGTTGCCAATGACCTGGTAATATATGATTATTACATATCACAGACACTGGATTATGGAGGAACTACAGGGGTTGTTCCCAGATGGGACGTGCACTGTTTTAAGCAGGTTCAGAAGTTTGATGGTTCTAGCGGGGTCGGTGTTGGCCCTCTGGCTCAGCGACCGGGTTATTGCACGAAGGAGGGAGTTGCGTGGTGGGCGACAGATGAGAATAAGCTATATAGGTGGCATAATGGTCAATGGGAACTCTATTATGTCCCTTATACTTACCCCCATCCACTAAGAACTAGTCTTAATAATTGAAGAGATAAAGAGATTTCTATCCGTATAGATTGTCTTCAAAACCTAGATATTTAATAAATTAGGATTCTTGACACAAGAACATATCTTTGATAAATATCTGATTGAGGTAAAAAAAGCAGAGGTTTCCGCGAGGGGCTCAAATTCAGCAGGATGGATAATTTTTTGAATCTCAGTAAAAGCTGATGCTAAAAAATAACAGGCGGGGGTATTTTTTATGGAGCCTTCTTCTAATATTGCTTTTAGTACATCATTCGTATAGTCAAAATAGCTTGAGGTTTGGCAAGCGCGTTTCACAAAATGAAAAACTCACTAAGCCTACTGCTTTAAAAGCATTATTCTGTTTTTATCCAAGTGTTGTCCAGTCCGGAAAGGAAATAATGTTTTATGACCTTTCGGTAGGCGATCCAGATAACTGGTGCTGGAGTTTTGGCGACGGCCAATTAAGCTATGAAAGGAATCCAAGGCACAGGTATCTAAGTGCGAATATCTATTTTATAACCTTAGAGGTTAAACGAAACGAAAAAACAAGCCAGGCTCGGTCAGCTATTTGGGTAAGATCAGCAATGAACGGCATCAAGGAGGAGCTAAAAGCAGATTTTATATTTGAGCCCGAAAATCCCCAGATTGGTATGCCAATTAGATTTTATGATGTTTCAACTGGAAATCCTACGAAGCGAACTTGGCAATTTGGCTATTTTGATTTTAGCTTTTTAAAGGAACCTATAAAGACATTTTTTTATGAAGGTGAGTATGCGATCACATTAACTGTGGGAAATGATGCTGGCTCAGATAGGATAACTAAATATGTTAACGTAGGCTCTTCACCAGAAAACATAATTATTGCAAAAACTTGTGCTTTAGCAGACGTACAGGCGGCGATAGCGACGGCGAAGGCGGGGGATACGGTGGTAGTGCCGAATGGGACGGCGAGCTGGTCTCAGGCATTGATAATAACCAAGGGTATAATATTGAAGGCGGCGACAGTGGGCGGGGTGACGATAAAATCAGGTGCTGCTGCGGGTTCAAGCTATGGTGACCCTGCTAATTTTCTGGTTGCTTATGTGCCGTCATCTGACCAAGTAGATAAACCTTTTAGACTATCAGGTTTTGTGCTGGATGGTAATAATAATTGCTTTACATTCATGGCAGATAATGAGTATCTAACACCAATTACCCAATTTAGACTAGACCATTGTGAAATTAAGAATTCTAAAAATAGTTTGCTATTTTTTTATGGTGAGATATATGGTGTCATTGATAATAATGTGTTAAGAACAAAAGGCGGCTTTGCCATTCGTGATTTTGGCTTGAATGAGAAGACATGGAGCAATATTACTTTTGATTTTGGTAGTGTGAATAATCGGTATTATGAAGACAATATTATATACTTGGACAATAGCTCCGGTAACGAAGGCGGATTAGGTGGCCGCTATTGTGCCAGATACAATACATTTTATGTTTCGAGTAGTTCTGGTATTAACCCTTGGTTTGATATGCATGGTAATATGGGCACGGGAGGGAATCATGGCACTATGGGAGCGGAGATATATGGAAATATAATTTATTGTAACAGCAACAGTTTGACTATGTTCGACCAGAGAGGCGGGAAATTAATAGCTTTTAACAATACTGCTTATAATGTTCAAGGCATAAATGGGGCAAAAGCAAGAGAGGAGTATTTGGATTCCTTAAATCCTCCAGAGACCAATCCTGCTGGGCAGCCACAGCATGTATCTGATTCCTATTATTGGAATCAGAGTATCAATGGCTCGGTAAGGTACGATTATTCGATAACACAGACGCTGGATTATGGTGGGAATACAGGTATAGTCCCGAGATGGGATGTGCACTGTTTTAAGCAGGTTCAGAAGTTTGATGGTTCAAGCGGGGTTGGTGTTGGTCCTCTGACTCAGCGCCCCGGTTACTGCACGACAGAAGGTGTGGCCTGGTGGGCGACGGATGAGAATAAGCTTTATCGGTGGCACAACGGAGCCTGGGAACTATATTATGTCCCCTACACCTACCCGCACCCCCTTAGAACTACTCTCAATAATTGAGGATTTTCATTCATTCCAGGTAAATTTCAATGCCCTTTTAACTCTTAAAGCAGCGGCCCTAATTGTATAAAAAATATTTACTGGCTATAATAAACTGCGATTTAATTAACCAAAAACGCTGAAGGGCATATGCTAAAAGCAGCTATTATTGGATGCGGAAAAATCGCCGAGGCTCACGCTGAAGTGATTAAAAGTTACCCCTCACTTGTCACGCTGGTTGCTACCTGCGATAAAGAATTGCTTATGGCTAAGCAATTGGCTGAGAGATTTGGCGCAAAGTGTTTTTATGATGATTTGCCAAAAATGCTCAGGGAAGAGCATCCCGATGTCGTCCATATAACTACTCCGCCTCAAAGCCATTATGAACTGGCTAAAACCTGTCTCGAAGTCGGCTGTCATGTATTTGTCGAGAAGCCTTTCACTATCAATGCTACTGAGGCCAGGGAGCTCATCAGTTTAGCCATCTCTAAAAATCTCAAACTGACTATCGGCACCGACGAACAGTTTTCTCCGGTTGCCCTGGAGATGAGACATCTCGTAAAAAGCGGCTGGTTGGGCGGCCCTCCTACCCATACGGATGTCTATTACTGCTATGACCTTGGGGATGAACGCTACGCCCGGGCTTTTCTTAAAAACCGTTCTCACTGGCTCTGGCGCCTTCCTGGTCAACTGATTCAAAACATAATACCTCACGCTATTATGAAATTTTGTGAATTCATGGCAGATGGCGAAGTTACAGTCTCAGCTCGGGGCTTTACCAGCAAGCTATTACAGAATCTCGGAGAGCTTGAATTAAAGGATGAATTAAGAGCTATAGTAACTGACTCCAACCAGACCACGGCCTATCTAACTTTTTCTACCCAGATTGGGCCACCGTTACGCCAATTCTTGATTTTTGGACCTAAGAATAGCTTGCTCCTTGATCAGGATCACCAGGCTCTTATCAAGATTCCAGGTAAGACTTATAAAAGCTATTTAGAAAAGACAATTCCTCTTAATAATTTTGCGCGCCAGTACCGGCAGAATATGTTCCATAACATAAAGCTTTTCTTAAAACGTGAATTTCAGTTAAAAAGAGGCTTGTACAATTTAATCCGACTCTTCTATCAGTCAATTGAACGGGACGCTCCGCCTCCCATACCTTATGAAAAAATCGAGTTATGCTCTAAAATAATTGATGAAATTATTGAGCAGATTTACCACCGGTGCTCCTCGAAATAATGAAGGATAATTAAATGAAGGAGGTCCTCCTTTTTCACGCTGGCTTAGTTCAGCATTATCGAATTGGTGTTTATAATTATCTTTACAGTTACCTGAAGGACAGTGGGTTCAACCTCACGGTCATTACTGAAGGAAATCAGCCTGATCCAGATCAGAAAATTGGATTCCCGGAAAAAATTCTGGATTTTTCAATATCTTCACTGATAGAAGTAGTCAAAAACCTTCAACCCTGGGCGGTTATCCTATTCATTAATCACCGGGAAAGTTACTTTTTCCCTTTCTTGTTATATCTGCGCTTTTCCGGACGCAGCATAATCACCTGGACGCACGGCCTGAATTTACAGAATCGATCCAGCCGTTTCAGCCGTCTGGCTCACCATGTTGAGCATGCTCTTTGTCATCGTATCATTCTTTATTCTGATGAGTTAAAAGCGTATTTACTTGATTCGCACCGCCGTAGAGCCTATACAGCTAACAATACATTAAATCTGCTTGATTTTGACCCACAAAGTGTTAGCCGTGCAGAGACCCTCAAAAAATATGGAATTAATACGAGTAAAAATATCATTTATTCAGGGAGGATAACAAAAAGGAAAAGAGTGGAGGATTTGCTAGCCGCTTTTGATCTTATAAAAGACGAGAATGCGGGGCTGATTTTGTTGGGTCCGGATGAGGATAAGATTTTACATCAGGTTATTATTAGTAAACCACGACTGTTCTATTTAGGGCCCCTTTATGGAAGGCGGGTATTGGAAATTCTATCAGCCTCTGATGTAAGCTGCATACCAGGGGCAATAGGGCTGGGAATAGTGGATGCCATGTATTGTGGCTTGCCTGTCGTTACTGAAAATGTTCCTCATGGGCCGGAAATCATGTATTTTAAAGAAGGAGTTACCGGATACATGGTTCCTGCAGGTGATGTAGCTTCTCTGGCCGAAAGGCTTCAGTTGCTGCTGAACAATGATGAATTGAGGCTGAAAATGGGTGAGAAGGCGAGAGAAGAGATAATGGCCAACGGCAACATTAAAAGGTTGGCCAGAGGCTTTTTAGAATGTCTTGAATCGTTGGAAGAAGGGAAGCTCCGAAGGAGTTCAGTCTGAAAAAGTCAAAAAAAATTAGAGTGAAGCTTTAAGCTAATGCAACTCATGGCAAATTACGATAAAACATTTATAGTTGAGCATACTGAATCTATTCTGGTCACAGGTTCCTCTGGATTCATCGGCCCGCAGGTCGTTGGTTATTTGTTAGAAAAAGGTTTTAGCAATATTAAATGTTTAGTCAGAGAATCAAGCGATCTTAGAGGATTGTCTGAAATAATTCAGCTTAAGGAAGGTGAAGGGAAGGCAACTATCATTCAAGGAAATCTTCTTTCCGCCGGTGATTGTCTGAGAGTTACAGAAGGGGTTAAGCTGATTTTTCATTTAGCGGCTGGAACGGGCACGAAATCTTTTTCAGAAGCTTACCTTCATTCAGTTATAACAACCAGAAACCTGATTGAGGCTGTTATTCATCATGATTGTCTTAAACGCCTCGTTAATGTCAGCAGCTTTGCCGTTTATAGTAATCGTGGTAAGAAGACAGGCAGTGTTCTTGATGAAACCTGCCCGGTTGAAACCTCTCCGGAAACCAGAGCTGAAGCTTATTGCTATGGTAAGGTAAAGCAGGATGAGCTGGTCATGGATTATGGAAAACGGGCAGGGCTTCCTTATGTAATTGTCCGCCCTGGCACGGTCTATGGTCCTGGAAAAAAATTCATTCCTGGAAGAGTAGGCATTGATACCTTCGGGATATTCTTACATTTTGGCGGGTCAAACCCTCTGCCTCTTTCTTATGTCGAGAACTGTGCTGAAGCCATAGTTTTGGCAGGTTTAGTTCCAGGAATTGAGGGCGAAGTTTTTAATGTTGTCGATGACGATTTACCTACCTCGAGAAACTTTCTGAGGCAGTATAAAAACAATGTAGGTAATATTAAATCGATTTATGTGCCCAAAGTTATAAGCTTCTTGTTTTGCTGGGGATGGGAAAAACTATCAACCTGGTCGCGTGGTCAGCTTCCTCCAGTTTTCACCAGGCGGGAATGGATTGCTTACTGGGAAAAAACGAAATTTACCAATAATAAGCTAAAGTCTATGACCGGTTGGCAGCCAGATATTTCAACAAGGAAAGGCCTTGAGCTTTTTTTTGATTACTGCCGCCAGGCAAGCGCAAAACAATAAAGTTCTACTGATTTAGGCTAAAACTCTTGAGCTTGTGTTTCTCGCAGTCAACTATGTCTCCTCCCCGGAGAAGTTTTACAGCTAAAGAATAAGCCAAGCTTTTTACGGGGTTGAGATTATATTTCCACATGTAGCCCACATAGAGTTTTCCGCCAAATCTTTCCTTATATATCTTTAGCCCTTCTTGCTTTGAGCCTTTCTGCGGATTGATTCTGACTCCGACCAAATCATAAGATTTAACTCCAGCCTGTTTGAAATACAGCATGGCCTCCCAGTGGAGCAGGTTAGTCGCGCCTTGAACTGGCTCTGGCCGGCTGCCACCATAAACGTAATAGGCTGAAAAGCGGCTGAAGGGAACAACCAAACAAGCTTGTATCTCTCCAGTTTGTTCAGCCACGAAGATTTTTACCTGATTGCCAAGCCCATCCAGATATCTTTCGAAATCCTTATATTTCATGAAACCAAGATGTGATCGTTTAAACGTGTCTTTCACCATCTCATATGCGATCTCTGCATATTCAGGACCGGTCTTTATAGCTACCTGATTTTTCTGGGCCAGTCGAACCTTCCGCCGGTGACTGGTACTCATTTTAGCCAGGATCTCATCTTCTGGTTGAGTCAGATCGATCTTATAAGTTCCGTAAGGAGCAGCAATAGCGCCATCAGGGTAGGTTCTGAAAATAGTATTAGTTGTGGCTGGAATAATTACGTCACCACCTTTTCTTTTGAAGTAATCGATTACCAGGTTCAAAAAGGTCTTTTCCTCTCTAACGCCAAAATCACCAGCTACTGGCACTGTTTCTACTCTAAATCTAATTAGCTTGAAAAAAGGCTTTTTGATTATGGTAAAAGGCAGGAAACATCTCAAGTTATCAGCCTCGTCCAATCCACCTAGCCAGCCATATTCATCGCCAACTGCTTTTAAAAAATTTTCGGAGGCAAATATGGATAGATCTTGATGCCAGTCAATCTTAATCGGTCTGACGATCATTTCATTTCTCTTAAGGCTATGATCTGAATAGCCTGCCTAAAAGTTGTAGTTCTAATGCCCTTTTTTTCCAGATAAGCGAGAAAAAGTTCGACTGTCTCATAATCCGGTCGATCCTTGGTATGCCCAATGAGCACTATGGGTTTATAATCAGAGGGAGAACAGGCGTCTATGGCTATTAATTCCTCTGTCATAGATTTTAGCTCTTCAAAACTTAACCGGCAAAAATCAAATTTCAAGGGAACTTTAAACCTGAGGAAGTCTCTATACCGGTTAGTAAATTTTGTTTTAAGGCTGGCTGAAGAAGCTCCACCTGCCTCTAGAGCCAGTCGCTTTTTACTTAAAAATTTCCAGGTGGGTATCATCTTGGTATAAATAGGAATTTCGAGCAATTGTCCACCCGGATCAGGCTTGGTCACCTCATCAGAAAATCTCCAGTAAAAGAGGCCAGCCGGAGCTTGTCTGAAATCAAGGTGATAAAGATGTTGATATCCTCCCTTAAAGACGGATGAATCTATTTTTAAACCGGCCTCAGCCAATACTGGGCCCAATTTTTTGGTAGAGGTCATTAGCCAGTTGCCGGCCCGATAGGCCAGAGGTGTAAAGAGGGAATCACCAATCAAGTATTTAAGATAATTGACAGCACGGCTTATCAGCTCTTTGATTCTTCCTTCAGGCAAGAGACAAAGGTCATATTCTGACTCTTCCAGAAACCATTTTCCTTCTTTGAACTCACCAGCATACCACTGGGGGTGAAGATGAAGACCAAGTTCAAAGCCGAGCTCATTTATTTTCTTGACCTGTTCCTTGATGAGATTGATCTCAGGATACAGCTTGCTTCTTTCCATCATTTCCAGCTCTGCTACTTCAACGAAAAAGACCGAACGAGCATTGTATTTAAGAAACAAATCTATCAACTGGCTGGCTGGTTCGTAAACCAGTTCCCTTAATGAACCTTTACCATTCCCATAGATCTCATAATCGACCGTAAAAACAAATTCAATCAATATTTTTTCCTCTATAGGTTGTAATTAGTACAGAGTTAATTCTCTTTTGCTAGCAAGCTTATTACTTAAAAGCCTCCAATAAATTACTCAGGGCCAGAAGCATCCAGGCTTCAGTCCAGCGCATATAGGGAATCCGATTGGTATAAAGGCGGTGCCGCTGATAATAAAAATAACCTCGGCTACTCCACATATTTTCCAGTCCCCAGCCTAAAGCGGCTACGGCAAGTCCATGCGCCCTGCTATTAAGGTCTTTTAAAGCTTCCAGCGTAATTATACTCTGGGCCAGACAGTGGCTGTCAATCGGATAAAC
>Ga0209204_1001777_pt1 | contig 19149 bp, 15 predicted proteins | sample AD_JPNMR2_MetaG_FD_184425 | JGI IMG/M metagenome (GOLD analysis project Ga0209204, IMG submission 184425) | Active sludge microbial communities of municipal wastewater-treating anaerobic digesters from Japan - AD_JPNMR2_MetaG (SPAdes) (version 2) | ecosystem: Engineered > Bioreactor > Anaerobic...
TAATAAGCGTAATTCTGTCCCTTTTTTGATCATAAAAAATTTATAGGTCTGTCCCTCACTTTAATTTTTTTCAAAAAAAGAAATTTTTTTCTCAAAACTTGTAAAGGATTTTCTCAAAAAATTTGTGATTAATATATAGAAATACTTTTTAAAAGCAAGGAGGATTTTTATGAGGAGAAATAGAGTATTAAAAAAGGGGGCTAGCTATTATATTACCTGCACAATCAACAGGGACAGACCTGAACTAAAGCCCCTATTTGTTCGTGAAATGTTATTATTAACTTTAAAACAGGCAAAGAAGAAATTTAGATTCTCACTTCTAAATTTCGTATTTGTCTATACACATTGTCATTTTATTATAAGACCCAAAAGAGGGGAGAATCTATCAAAAATAATGCAGTGGTTACTGGGAACTTTTGCTGTTAGATACAACAAAAAGTTAAAAATAAGAGGAAAAGTATGGTTTGATAGATTTAAGAGTGAAGTAATAGAAAAAATTGAGGATTTTGTAAGAAATTTTAAGAGGATAAACGACAATCTAAAGAAAAATAACATACAGGAATCATTAGAAAATTATATTTTCTGCGGGCTTTTTTATTTTAAGAATAAAAATTTTGAATTTCTTGATAGATTACCTCTATTACTGGAATTTTTGATATGAAATGGAAATTAATATTTACTATTTAAAAAATTTTTGCTATATAAAAAAAATATATTTTTTTGACATTAAAGAAAAAATATACTATACTATATTAGTAATAAATATTTAAATCAGGAGAAAAATATGAAAATATCACAAAAACTTATTGATGCAATTAATGAACAAATTAACAAAGAATTGTATTCTTCTTATCTTTATCTATCAATGGCTGCATATTTTGATAATAAAAATCTTAAAGGATTTGCTAACTGGATGTTTTTACAATCAAAAGAAGAGTATGAACATGCTATGAAATTTTTTCATTACCTTTCTGAAAGAGGGGCAAAAGTAGAATTAAAAACAATCGATGGTCCAAAAACAGAATGGAAATCACCGTTGAATGTATTTGAAGAGGTATATTCACATGAACAAAAGGTCTCTGAAATGATTATAAATCTTTTAGCATTAGCTAAAAAAGAAGAGGATTATGCAACAGAAAACTTTTTACAATGGTTTATAAAGGAGCAGGTTGAAGAAGAGGCTAATGCAAATTTTATAGTAGAGAGATTAAAATTAATAGGTGATAATATAGGGGCTCTTTTTATTATTGATAAAGAGTTAGGAGAAAGAAAATAATATAAATTTATGACAATTGTATTTGTAATAGATTTTTTTACCCCAATAAATGGCACATCAATGACCGCTATTAGATTCAGAAATGAATTAATAAAAAGGGGTCATAAAGTAAGAGTGGTTTCTGTTGGAGTAGAAGGGGAAGATATGTACTCTCTAAAAGAGAGATATCTTCCCATTGCCTCTGATGTTACAAGAAAACAATCAATGGTATTTGCTAAACCAGATGAAAAGGTTTTAGAGCTTGCATTTAAAGATGCTGATATTATTCATTTTTTTTTACCTTACAAACTTGCTTATGTTGGTCATAGAGTAGCAGAAAGAATGGGCATTCCTCATTTAATAGCATTTCATTGTCAACCAGAAAATGTTACTTACAGTCTTGGGCTTGGGTGGTGTGAGCCTTTTGCCAATTATATTTATAATAGATTTAATAAAAAATTTTATCAATATTTTGATCATATCCATACCCCTTCAGCCTTTATTGGAAATGAATTAATAAAGCATAATTATAAATCAAAACTCCACATATTTTCAAATGGTGTCTCTGAAAAATTTATACCATCCAGTTCTGAAAAAAAAGATCGTTCTATTTTTAAAATCTTGATGACCGGAAGACTTGTTGCAGAAAAAAGGCAGGATGTTTTATTAAAGGCTATTCCTTATAGTAAATATAAAGATAAGATCCAGTTGATATTTGCAGGCAAAGGACCAAAAGAAAAATATTATAAAAAATTAGGGGAAAAATTACCAAATAAACCCATATTTGGTTTCTATTCAGAAGATGAATTGATAAAAATAATTCAGGATGCAGATCTATATGTTCATACCTCTGATATAGAAATTGAAGCTATATCCTGTCTTGAGGCAATGGCTTGTGGCAGGGTTCCAGTAATAGCAAATTCAAAAAAATCTGCAACTCCTCAGTTTGCTTTAGATGAAAGATCTCTTTTTAATGCTGGTGATTATAAAGATCTTGCTAAAAAGATTGATTACTGGATTGAGCATGAAGAAGAGAGACTCTTAATGGAAAAAAGGTATGCAGAAGAATCAGAAAAATATAAAATGCATCATATAATTCAAAAAACAGAAGAGATGTATAAAGAGGTAATTAATGATTATAAAATTAAACATCCAGTAATGATGGGAAAAAATCAAAAAACAAGGCCATTTGTCCCTAAGTTAAATTATATTCCACCAGAAAAAGGGAATATCCACATAAGAGAGACAGAAAGGGTAGTAAATATTAAGTTTGACGAAAAATATCCTTATGTTAACAAAAATCCATTTTTTAAATTATTAAGTAATATAATACATATTATAATATTTCTCATAGTATTTTCAATGGTATATTTTAAATTTAATCTTAAAATAAAGGGGAAGAATAATTTAAAAAAATTAAAAAAAGAGTATAAAGGGGGTATAATAACAGTTTCAAATCATATCCATGAATGGGATTATCTATGCTGTCTTAAAGCAGTATTTCCTAAAAAACTCTATTGTCCGGTAGTAAAAGAGAATATAGAGAGTAAAGAAAGAATTTTAATGAGACTATGCAACATGATCCCTATACCAGATACAAGTTTTCAGGGAATGAAGGTCTTTATTAAAACAATAGATAATCTATTAAAGAAAAAGAAAATAATTCATTTCTATCCAGAATCAGCCTTATGGTGGTATTATCAACCAATAAGAGAGTTTGAAAATGGGGCATTTTTTTTTGCAGTGAGAAACAGGGTGCCTATTTTACCAATGGCTTTTTCTTATAGGCAGGGTCCAAAAGAAAAGGTATACTTTACATTAACTATTGGGAAACCTCTTTTCCCAGATCTTTCTTTAAAAGAAAATGAAGCAATAGAAAAACTAAAAAAAGAGACAAAAGCAGAAGTAATAAGATGTGCCGGCATAGAAGAATAAAATTAAGGAAAGATAGAATATATAAGCCGGATTCTGTTTTAAACAGTCATCTATCTGAGAGATATATTACTATATCCCTTTTGCTATCTACCCGAGCGTGTTAAAGAGCGGGCAACTCATACGCTCTGCTTGATATTGCTCCTGATGGGGCTTGCCATGCGTTGAATGTCGCCATTCAACCGGTGAGCTCTTACCTCACCTTTTCACCCTTACCTTAAAAAAGGCGGTATGTTTTCTGTGGCGCTATCCTTTTTAGGTAATAATACCTAAAACTGAATGTTATTCAGCATCATGCCCTATGGAGTCCGGACTTTCCTCTGAATAAAATAACTATTCAGCGACTGTAAATTCTATCTCTCCATCTTTTTTCAAATCCATAGCAAGATTTGCAAGATAATCAGCATCTCTATTTTTGTTTCTATCAATATAATTTATCTTAACATCTTTAAATTTTTTTATGAGTTCTTGTGCTCTATTATATAATTCAATCAAATTCTCTTTTTTTATTTTATAACTGCCTATTATCTGATTAACCAGCAATTCAGAATCTGAATTAATCTTTATTTTCTCAATATTTTTATTATTGGCTAATTCGAGTGCCTTTATTAAAGCATTATATTCAGCCTCATTATTTGTCAAAAAACCAGTATAAAAATAGTATCCCTTTTTTTTAAGACTATTATTTATTACTATTCCAATGCCACTTTCCCCTGGATTTCCTCTTGATCCACCATCTATGTTTATTATTGTATAGTCACTAAAATACCCATCCAAAAACTCTTTTAAACTCTTTTCTTCTATATTCAACTTCCTTACCAAAATATTAAAACACTCCTGATCCTTATATATCAATTCTAAAATTTTTTCTATCATACAAATACTTATTCTTCAGAATCAAAGAAATTTTCCTCTTCTTCCTCTTCAAAATTGAAGATACTCTCCTCCTCTCCAGTAAAATACAAAATTCTTGAACAATTAGGGCAAAAATAGATTTTATCACCCTTTCTAACATTGTTTATAAATTCTGGGGGTAGGACAAGATAGCACCCATTACAATATCCTTTTGATACTGGCACTATACCTTTGCCTTCTTTATATTTTACTATCTTCTCAAATTTATACTTAATATTCTCATCTATCTCTGAAATTATTGCCTTCTCTTTCTCTTCTATTACCTTTAACTCATCTTCTATTTTTTCTAATTCAACATTTATTCTCTCCTGCTCTTTTACAATATCTTCCTCCTGTTGTTTTATGCTAATCTTATCTTTTTCTAATGCATTTCTTAAATCTTCGATAATTCTCTGATCCTGTAATAATTGAAATCTATATTCCTCTTCTTTCTCCTGTGAATAAATTAATTCCTTGTCTAATGCCTTATATTCTCGTGAAGATTTTATAACCTTGGTTTTTTCTTCTATATTTTTTTTCTGCAATAAAAGTTCATTCATCTTCCTTTGATTTTCCATAATATTTTCTTCTAAATTTTTAAATTGATTATATTTTGCTAAATATGATTTTTTCAATTTATTTAAAATTTCCATTCTTGAAGAAAGTATTTCTGGTAATTCTTTCTTTTTTTGTAAAAGTTTAAATTTCTCAGTCAATATAGACTGATATTCTAATAAAACATCGTATTTTTCATTTACATTCATTAAAATTCTCCTTTTTTTTAATTATAATTATCTAAATGATCTTTTAATTTTCTTAATCTGGATGGATGTCTTAATTTTCTTAAAGCCTTTGCTTCAATCTGCCTTATTCTTTCTCTTGTTACATTAAATATAGCTCCAACTTGCTCTAATGTCAAAGAATAGCCGTCTTCAAGGCCATATCTCATTTTTAATACATCCTGTTCTTTTTTAGTTAAACTTCTAATAACATCATTTAACTGCTCTTGCAAATTTTTAAATGCCGCAAAATTTGCTGGATTTTCAAAACCTTTATCCTCAATAAATTCACCAAGAATAGAATCATCTTCTTCTCCAATAGGAGTTTCAAGACTGACCGGCTCTTTTGCAACATTTTTTACAGCCTTAACTTTCTCTTCTGGCCAATCAAGTTCTATTGCCAGTTCTTCATCTGTTGGCTCTCTTCCATATTTTTGAGTTAAAATCCTTGTTGTTTTAAAAATTTTATTAATCTGCTCTATCATATGAACTGGCACTCTAATAGTTCTTGCCTGATCACTTATGGATCTTGTTATTGCCTGCCTTATCCACCATGTTGCATAAGTTGAAAACTTATACCCCTTTCTATATTCGAATTTATCAACTGCCTTTATTAAACCAATATTCCCTTCCTGTATAAGATCAAAAAAATGAAGACCTCTATTTGTATATTTTTTTGCAATACTTACAACAAGTCTTAAATTAGATTTAACAAGCCTATTCTTTGCGTTATTTACAAGAAATAATCCCCTTTCCACTTCTTTACCAACTTCTTTCATCTGTTCTATGGAATTATTATATTTATTCTCATAAGATCTTAATGTCAATTTATTATTCTTATATTTCATTACAATTTCTTTTATCTTATCTATTGACATATTAAATTCTTTTTCAATACACTTCTTATCCCTATCTTTTTCTATAGCCTTTATAAGAGCCTTAACCTGTTTGCCATCTGTCATTTTTAATTTTTTTAAAATTTTTAAATTTATATTTTCTATATCAATTATTTTTTTTACTATCTTTACTATCTCTTCTGCAATCTTTAACACATCCTGATTATCTAACTCATGATTAAACATAATCTCGAAAGCCTCTTCTTTTACCTGTGCTATCTCTTTTGCTAATTCTTCTCTTTCAGATTGACTTCTTGACATCTTATATTTAACTAAAAGTTTTTCAAAATACAACACCTTTTTCATAAAGGTCTGAATAATCTCTTTATATCTGCTTTTTATTCTCTTCTTTTCAGAAGAATAGTCTCTTGAATCAGACCTAACTGTAACAATTGCCTTTTCAAGTTCTATTGGTTCGGCACTTATTTGTTCCAAAATTTTATAAAATTCTATCAGAGTAATTCCTATTTTCCTTATAGAATTTCTAATTATCCTTTCCCCCTCTTCAATCTTTTTAGCCAGTTCTATCTCCTCTTCTGGTTCTAGCAATTCTATCTTACCTATCTCTTTTAAATATATTCTTATAGGATCATCAGTTGAACTAAAGCTACTTGCCGTTAAATACTTCTTTTTCTGTGTAGAATCTTCTAACTCTTTTTTCAAATTTTTTAAATCTTTTTCGATTTCAGAAATGCTACTTAATTCTTCATCAAGAATATTAATTTTTCTCTGTTGTAAAAGATCAAATACTGCATCAATATTTCCAGAATTAATAATATCCTCTGGCAAATTTTTATTGATTTCGTCAATTGTTATCTCTTTTTTTTGTTCTGCGATTTCTAATAATTTTTTAATTTCAGGATAATCAGTTATATCTCTTTCCATTATCTTTTAATCTCCTGTAATTTTTCAAGTTTTAAGATTTCATTTATTAAAACAGTTTTTTCCTCCTGCAATTCTTTTAAAAGTTCATCATCATTATATAGTTCTGCTAACCTTATTTTCTCTTTTATGTTTTCGTTTTTCATTAGATAAAAATTTTTCTTCAAATCAATTATTCTATCTACTATATTATTAAACTTATGATCCTCATTTTTTATATTAACAAAATCAGGAGAAAAAATCCTGTTTTTTACAAAATCTTTTATATTATCATCGTCAATAATATCCATTAAATTCTTTACATCGCATAAATCTTTTTCAAAAATTTTTTCAAATATATCTTTAATGGTATTATTTGTAAAAAAATAACTTTTCAAATCAAATTTTTTTATTATTTCCTTACTTTTACCGTAATTAGATAAAAAAAGTATTAATTCTATCTCTCTAATATCTCTTTTACTTATTTTTTTAATATTTTCTTCTTTCTTATATTCTACTGTTTCTTTTTTAAATCTTAATTTATTATTCAAATAACTATTGTATTCTCTAATAACAATATTTTTTTCAATCTTAAATTTTTCTGCTATAATAGAAAGAAGAGTCTCTCTTATTACTTCGCTATTCCATAATTTTACATAATCAAATAAAAAATTAAGACAATCGATTAATTTATCGTACTCTTTTAAATTAACATTTCTTGTCTTATAAAAAAATAAAAAATCTATTGCAGAAATTCTCTGTGTTGCAAAAATATTAAAATCTTCTATTGAATTATTTTTAAAATAATCATCTGGATCCATTCCATCCGGTAAAACCAATACCATACTCTTTATATTCTCTATATCTGCCATTTCAAAAAGAGCCTTAACAGCCCCCTTTAAGCCAGCCTCATCCCCATCTAAAAGAAGAACTATCTCATCAGCATATCTTGATAATATCTTTATCTGCTCCTTTGTAACAGCAGTCCCACACGGAGCAACTACATTTTTAAGTCCACTTTTATAACAACTTATAACATCTACATAACCTTCAACTATATATGCTCTTTTTTCTTTTTGAATATGCTCTTTTGAAAGATTTATACCATAGAGATTTAGACTTTTTTTATACACCATTGTTTCTGGTGAATTAATGTATTTGGGTTTTGCGTCTGGATTAATAACTCTTCCGCCAAACCCAACACATTCACCTTTATAATTTATTATTGGAAACATTATTCTATCAAAGAACAAACATTTTAAACTATTTTCGACTTTTGTAAAAAGCCCAGTCTCTATTAAGAAATCCTCTTTAAATCCCTTTTTCTTTAGAAAATTTTCAAGCCTTCTATATCCTCTTGGTGCATAACCTATTTTAAAAAGATCAATAATATTTTTATCAATATTTCTATTAAATAAATATTTTAAAGCATCCTCACCTTCTTTTCTTTTTATTAAAAAAAAATTAAACAATTTAATCAATCTTGCATTAAACTGAATAATTTCATCTTTTCTTTTATAATTTTCCTGATAATCCTCCCCGTTTTTGTTGTTTATAAGTTCTATACCGCATTTTTTGGCAAGAGATTCGACCGCCTCGTTAAAAGTAATGCCCTCTATTTTTTGTAAGAATTCGATAACATCGCCTTTTTCCCCACAGGAAAAACATTTATATATACCATACTCTTCAGAAACATAAAAAGATGGATGCCTATCATTATGAAAAGGACACAAACCAAGCCAATTCTTGCCACTCTTTTTAAAATTTTTAACATACATGCTAACAATAGAAACAATATCTGTCTTTCTTTTTATTTCCTGAATAATCTCCTTAGAAAAACGCAATTAATACCCCTGTTAGCATTTAGATAATAAAAAAAGAGTAAAGTTAAATATACTAAATTTTTTAAATAAAATCAAGAAAAATTTGATCTAATTTACAAAAATTTTAATACTTTATTTTAAAAAAAGGGAAATATCTTCTACATATCCCCTGTGTATTTTGAAAAAAATAATTAATTATTAACCTAAATTATCCCCATATTCTTGTATTTAAATTTAGTTCTTCAACAATGCCTATAGCAAGAGACATATCCTCATAATATTCTTTAATAAGATCAAAATTAATTAAAGTAGAAAAAATTTTGGGCTCAAATAAATTTTTATAATACGAAATAGCAACATAGATTTTATTATTAATGAAAGAAAGATATATACTCTTTTTGCTCTTTTTTTGAAACTCTGTTATTCTCTTCATTAAAGATGGGGTCAAGATGTATCTTGCTTCAATCTGGTCCTTTCCATACACAACAAATAGCTTCTCAAATTCCGGATCATCCATCTTTATAAGTTCACCTCTAAATTTATTCATACCCTGTAAAAAATTACCTATTAAATTACCAAACATTTTTTGTGCTACATCTGGCAACACCATAGTCTCACTCTTAAATTTTTTATTAAAATTAGCAATAAAAAAAAGTCCCTTAAAAATCGTATGCCATTGAGTCCCGTTTTTACTTTCTGTTTTATATTCAGAATGAATCTCTGAAAACTCTATCTCTGTCTCTCCAATTTTTCCTCTTACATAGTCATCCCCATTATATCTATCTGGTGTCCTTGGAAAAAGTCTACTTGCCATATACTGAACTTCTGTAATTTTATCTTCTGGAAAATATTCAAGATTTTTATCTATAAATTTTATTATTCTATGAATAATTTTACTTTTAAAATCTGATTTATATCCTTTTGATGCTTTTATTGCTAAAAATATCCACAATACAATAATGCCAATTCCTAATATTATACCCAATAGAGGTATTATAAAAAAAAGTATTATTGGTAAAATAAGCCCTATCCCACATAATATATTTATTAAAATTAACTTTTTAGCAATTTTTGTTCTTGCTTCTTCAAGAACTTTAAGATCTCCCATTAAATCTGAATTATAAAATTCTTTTAATTCTTCAATTGTTTTCATTTATTTCCTCACTTTAAAAATACTATTTATTAAATAAATCTTTTACATTTATATTCTGTCTCTCTGCCTCACTTATTTCAAAAACATTCTTTCTTTTCAATCCCATCATACCAGCAAAAATATTAGTAGGAAACATTTCAATGGCATTATTATAATCTGTAACAGCAGCATTATATGCTCTTCTTGCAGCCGCTATTTGCTCCTCAACTTCATTTAAAGCTGCCTGTAATTGTAAAAAATTCTGATTAGCCTTTAAATCTGGGTAATTTTCCACTGCAACCATTATACCCCCCAGAGACTTTGTTAATTTGTTATTAATATCCACCTTTTCTTCATCACTTATATTACTGGAAAGAGCCTTTGTTCTTAATTCTGTAATTTCTTTTAATAGCTGACTTTCATACTTCATATAGTTCTGAACACTCGTAATAAGATTTGGGATTAAATCATATCTCTTCTTTAACATTGCATCCATACTTCCAAAAATATTTATAACCTGATTCTTTTTCCCAATTAACGTATTTACACAAATCACAATAAAAAGAATAAAAAATAAAATTGCACCGGCAATAATAATAATAAAAATCATAACATCTCCTTTTATATTTTAATATATAATTCATTTTAGTGTAATTGTTATTTATTTTTTAAATTTTTACTTTTTATTTACATTTTTTATATTCGTCTAATTAGTTTCAGAGAATTATGCTCTTGAAAATAATCCATAAAATTAATTATACCATAAAAATCTTTGTTTTGTTCCCTTTTCTATTTTTTTATAACGGATTTTACTACCCTTATTTTATATTATTAGTTATTGTTATAAACTCTTTTACCAAATTATCAGATTTATACTATAAAGAATTTTATTTCAAAAAATTAAACTATCTTGGCTTGTTAAAAGCATAGTTATGCTAAGAGAGGTTTTAGTGAAGAGTAATAAAAAAAGAATGCATTTAAAAGAATGCCAGTCTTTATAGAAATTGAATCTGTTTTAAGCAAAAATCTGTGCCAAAAACAAGGTAATAATATACTTCTTGGTCGATATAAAAGGGGATATCTGGATGAATCCTCTCATCCTTATCCTTATACCATTTTACCTTTCTTGCCCTCATATCCTCTATCTTATTCTTCACTTTCTCAAGCCTCTTTTCAAACCCATCAACCCCATACTTTTCTATAATATCAAAATATAATTCCAATATTTCCCTTACCAATACAGCGATACTAAAAGTATTTAAAGTATCGTGGATCTGTTTTAATTCATTATAAACTCTCTCTTCAAGAAATACCCTTATTCTTTTTGTAGCATTTACAGAAGGATAATCTCTCTTTCTTCTTTCCTCTGTTAAATGCTTTTTCTTCAAAAAAGGCAGCATTGTATTTATTACTTCCCTTATTATTTCTGATAATCCTTTATTATTTTTCTCTGTTAAGATTTTAATTTTACTAAATAAAGAATCATTAATAACAAAATCAAATTGTAACATTTTTACCTCCAAATACAAAAAATATTTCTATATATTAATCACAAAATTTTTAAGAAAATCCTTTACAACTTTTTAAAAAAAAATTAAAAAAATTGCATAAAAATAAAATCTCCCCCTTAGTTAAAAATAAATTTTAACTTATGATAAGTATATGACGATTTTTTAAACAATATATCCCTACCATAGGAGAGAATATGCTTTTAAGAAAGATAATTATTTTTTTGCTATTTTCATTTCTTCTTGTTAATTGTTCTCATAAAGAGATTAAAGAAAAGATTGAAGATATCCCTATAATTAAAGAAGAAGATACAACAGATGATATAGAGTTATTATATAATAGATTTGTTGAAGCCATTATGAAGAAAAAAATAGATGAAATTGCAAAATGCTATTCTGAAGATGCTATATTTCAATATAGTGATGAGGCTGGAAAAGAAATATCCTGTTTTGATAAAAGTAAGAAGATAGAAGGCATAGAAAACATAAAAAAGAATTACGATTATTTATTTAAAACAAGATATCTTAATAGAATAGAATATGAAATTGTTAGAATTTATAGAGACACTAATCCTAAAAAAGTAATTTTTATGAATTTATGGTTTAATGTGGAATTTGATTTTTATGAAATAATCGAGTGTGTTTTGATTGACAAAAAGTATTATATTAAATCTCATACTATTGTAAAGGGTAAAGAGATAAGAGATTCTTTTTTACAATAGTGTAATTTCAGTAGATTTTAAATTTAAAGTACGACAATTGTCGTAGTAATTTTATAAAATTCTAAGTTGTTTCTCTGGTCTCTTTAATTTAAGTAACAAATTTTTTTTTCTTGACTTTAATAGTCTTTTTTTCTATAATTTTTTAAAAAATTAAAATGGGGGTTTTTATGAACAAAAAATTTTTTATTTTATTTTGTATTATTGCTATCTTATTAGTTTTTATTTCGGCAGATAAAGATAAAAAAATATTTTTTAAATCTGCTGAACTTCAAGACTCAATGACAATAAAGGCAAATTTGACTGGTTTACCTCAAAAAGATGCTGATTTTAAAAAGATTAAGTTTGTTATTGAACCTTCAATTGAGATTCAATCCATTGAAAGAAAAGGCCCTTTTGTCATAATAAAGACAAAAGAACAATTTAAAATTGATGCAGATTATCAATTGATCTTTACCTATTCTCCTACAAAACAGAAGGAGAGTATAATAATTGACAAATCTATTTTAATCCAGGAGGCTTTGAATAAGATATATTCTGATAAGCCATTGGGATATTTTTTTGAAAATGGTAAGTCTATTTTCAGATATTTTGTACCGAGAGGCAAAAAGGTAAAACTTGTTATTTTTGATAAACTGGATGATTCAGTTGGAAAAGAGTATGATATGGTAAATGATGGAAATCAGGTATTTGAATGCGTGATAGATGGGACTTTATGGGGAAAATATTATGGCTATAAGATTGTGGAAAGAAGTTATGCTTTTGAGCCAGTAAAACCTCTTATTGATGATGATATAGTCGTTGCCGATCCTTATTCAAAGGCTGTTGCTCAATATAATAGATTTCCTCAAAAAAATAGAACAGTTATAGTTGATACTTCAAAATTTGACTGGCAGGGGACAAAGCCAGTAGGATTGGATATAAGCAATGCAATAATTATGGAGATGCATATAAGAGACATAACCGCTCATCCGAGTGCCAAATCAAAATATCCTGGTAAATATAAAGGGATGATTGATGCAGAAGTTGGAGGCATAAAATATCTAAAAAAATTAGGAGTAAATGCAGTTGAATTTTTGCCTATTCATGAATTTTGTAATATTGAACCACCTTATAATAAAGAAGTAAAGAATAAGGATGGCAAACCCTATTATATGAAAAATACATGGAATGGTTATGCTCAAAATTACTGGGGCTATATGACTTCAAACTTTTTTGCACCAGAATCATATTATGCAACAGATGGGACAATAGAGCCAGATAAATGGAGCGGGGCAGAAGGTAGAGCAGTTAATGAATTTAAAGAACTTGTTAGAGAACTTCATAAGAATGGAATTGCTGTGATCCTTGATGTTGTTTATAACCATGTCTCTCAGTATGATGAAAATCCTTTAAAATATACTGACTATGATTTTTATTTTAAAAAAGAATCAAATACTGGTTGCGGTAATGAGACAGAAAGTAGAAGGCCAATGGTAAGAAGATTGATTCTTGATTCTATAAAATACTGGATGACAGAGTATCATATTGATGGATTTAGGTTTGATCTTGCTGGTTGTCACGATTTAGAGACAATAAAACTTATTAAAGAAGAGGCTTTAAAGATAAATCCAAAGGCAATTATTATTGCAGAACCATGGACTGCTGGCAAAAGCACCACTACTAAAAAAGATTTTATAGATGTTGGTTGGTCATACTGGAATGACGGTATAAGAGGAACAATAAGGGGTGATAATAGACCAAATAAAGAGTCAGCATCTTTTATGTTAGGAAATGCAAATAATGCTTTTAAATTTGGTGATTACTGGAAGGGGATATCTGGTGGTTTTTCATATCAATCCGTTAATTACATAGAGAGTCATGATGATACTACACTTGGGGATAATATAAGAATTTCGAGTGGTGAATATAAATTTAAAAATGAGAAAGGGGAGATAAATAGAATTACTGATATTAAGGCTTATTTAAAATTTTCTCCACGACTCATGAATGCTTCAAAGGTTGGAGCAGTAGCTTTGTTTTTGTGTCAGGGACCAATAATGTTACATTTGGGACAGGAATGGGGAAGGGGGAAAATTACTCCGGACTTAAAAGGAGTTATACCAGAGATCACTAATAAAGGAGAGATTGGCAAAAGTTCAGATAATATCATATATTTAACCCCATCTCCCAATTCATATTCAGCAGACAATGATACCAATTATATAAATTATGAATACATTCAATTAAATCAGGATCTATTGGATTATTACAAAGGATTGATTGAACTAAGAAAGAGCGATCCTCTTTTTACAAAGAGTAAACCAGAAGATGTAGTAATTCTTAAAAATGACAATAAGAATTCCTTAGGGGTAATAATTGGTAATAAGATATTTGGTTTTGTTAATTCGGATGTTAATAATAGTGCTACTTATACTATACCGGATGGTAAATATAAAGTAGTTGTTGATGAAAGGGTTGCTGGGACAAAAGAATTAAGAGAGATTTCTGGTGGAAATATAGAGATAAAACCTGCAAGTGCAATGATCTTGATAAAGAAGTAATTTAGGTTTTGTCTTGAATAAAAAGGCTGTCTTAAATTTAAAAGGCAGCCTTTTTTTATATTTTTTAAAATAATGTGTTGTATTTCTTAATTGATTTTATAATATTTTTTAATTATAAAAATTTTTAGTAAAAATATTATATATTTTTTGACAAATCTCTTTTATTTTATTATACTAATATATAATTTGAATATTTTTAGAAATTACAGAATGGAGAAGATCAATGAATTCTATAAGAGTGAAGATTGTAGTAATAATAGTAATTGCTTTAACTTTAACAATTATTATGTCTGTTGTTGTTGCTTTTATGTTTCAGACAAAGAATCTTTTATCTTCATTTGAAAATTCTTTATTGATAAGTAAAGATATTTTAAGATCCACTTTAAGAAATATTATGATTGATGGTGATCCGCACTTAGCAAGAACTGTTATTTCTGATTTAAAAAAGATTTCTAATTTTAATGATATTGAAATAATTTCTCCAGATTCTACTCTTGCTTTTAAGAGAGAGTTAAAAGAAGGGGAGAAAACATTATGGCTTAAAGAAAATGTAGAGAGTGTTGTTAATAGTTATAAACCTTTTAGTTATGTATCAAAAAAGGATAAATCACTTCACTATTATGCTCCTATAAAAAATGAACCAGAGTGTTATAAATGCCATGGAGAAGATAAAAAGATATTAGGAATTTCCTATTTTAATATTTCCATAGCAAGTATATATAAAAATGTAAATAACACGATCTTTTTTCTTTTAATAGCCTTTTCAATTATAGGTGTTATATTTATGATAATTTTAATAATAAATATGAAAAATATAATCTTAAAGCCAGCTTTTGAGATAGATAGAACCATAACAGAGTTAAAAAATGGCAATTTTAATACGAGCGTTAAAATTTTTAGCAATGATGAATTGGGTAAAATGGGAAAATACTTCAATGATTTAATAGAAGAATTAAGAAATATGATTATTACTATAAAAAATTTGTCTAATAAAAGCAAAGAAGTTGGTCAAAATTTAAGTTTGATAACAACAGAAACATCTGCAAGCACAGAAGAGATTTCTGCTATCATTATTTCGAGTAAAGAGAATATAGAGTTATTAAATCAAAAGATTCAGGAATCAGCCAGTTCTGTAAAAATGATAGTGAATGCAATTGATAATATTACAAAATCCATAGAAAATCAATCAGCACTTGTTAATGAATCTTCTGCCTCTATTGAAGAGATATCTTCATCTATACAAAACATGGAGTCAATTGTTAGAGCAAAGAAAGAGACTATTGATCGAATCTCAAACACAGCAAAGACTGGTATAGAAAATATGATAGAATCAGTTGATGCAATTGAAAAAATATCTCGATCAACAAATGATATGCTTGAGATGATAAATGTTATTAATACAATTGCTGAACAGACAGATCTTTTAGCAATGAATGCTGCAATTGAGGCTGCTCATGCTGGTGAATATGGTAAAGGTTTTGCTGTTGTTGCTGATGAGATAAGAAAACTTGCGGAAATAACTACTCAAAATGCAAAGTCAATAGGTAATGCTTTAAAAAAGACTGTTGAGGATATAAGAAATGCGAGTGAATTAAACAAAACTGCTGGGGAATCATTTAATAGCATTGTTCTTGGGGTTAAAGAGATTGTTCAATTTGTTGAAGAGATTTTAAATGGGATGAAAGAGTTGTCAATTGGTGGAAAAGAGATTGTTAATGCCATAACATCTCTTCTTGATATGACAGATAATATAAAAAGTAGTTCCTCTGAAATAAATCTTAATATTAAAGCTATAAATGAAAATATGGCAAAAGTTTCAGAATTTTCATTTCAATCTGCAAGTGGAATGGAAGAAATATCAAAAGGTGCTATTCAGATAGCCAATTCAATGGTAACATTGACAGAGATTGGTAAAAAGAATGAGAATAATATTATAGAACTTGATAAAGAGTTGAATAAATTTAAAACTTAATGAGATATAGTTTAAAAGATTTTCTTTTTTTATTTGATATTGATGGCACTATTTTAGAAACCAATGGTTGCGGGAAGAGATCTTTACTTTCTGCAATTGAAGAGGTTTTTAATATTAAAGCCGATTACTCTGAAAGTTTTGCTGGTGGAATTGATTGTATATTTTTTAAAAATTATTATGATAAATATGGCCAAAATATTGATTTTGAAAAATCATGGCTTGATTTTAAGAGAATATATTCATACAATTTAAAGAATTCAAATAAAGATAATTGGAATATTTTCCAAAATGTTTATCAAACAATCGAATTTTTATATAAATATTCAAATATTGCTCTGGCGACTGGTAATATAATAGATGCAGCCTATATAAAACTTGAGAATTTTAATCTTCACAATTTTTTCTGTACCGGTGGTTTTGGAGAAAATGTCGAAACAAGAGATCAAATAGTAAAAAATGCGATTTCTAATTCTGAAGAAAAATTTAATAAAAAATTCGATAAAAAAAAGATATTTTTATTTGGTGATACAGAAAAAGATATTATTAGTGCTATAAATAATCAGATAACTCCTATTTTAATAGATCATAAAGATGTCAATCTAAAAAAGATAGAGGAATTTAATCTTAAATATTATGGTAAATTTATAGACATAAATATTTTTTTAGATAAAATTGTTTATGAAATAGACTAATAAGCCTTTTTTGTTTCAATAATTTCTTCGGTTTTGATTTTGAAATTACCACTATTTCTTAATATGGACTCCTGAATTTCTTCTTCTATTTTTTTTGCCTCTTTTTCAATTAAATCTAAAAATTCTTTTGATGCATTCTTTTTTATTTCATAAAAAGATTTTTCATTACCTGTAATGCCTGGGGTTAAAATTTTATCTTTTACCTGAATTTTTCTTGGTTCTAAGAATTCTATTATTGCTTTTTTAAAGAATGGAATTTTAATATTATTTGTTAGATAAATATGTGCAATGGTAATAGAGACTGGGACTATATAGGCATCAAATATTTCTGCAAACATAAATGCACCTATTCTAAATTTTCCTATTTTTTTTGAATAATGTTTTAAATGGCATTCCGGAAAAATTGCTATATATCCGTCGCTAAGTAGAGTATTTTCAATTGTTTTAAATGAAAATGGATCTCTTTTTCCATCGATTCTTATAGGAAAGGACCCCAAAAGAGGAAGTAGATTTTTTAATATGGGATGTTTAAAATGGGAGGACATTGCTGCAAATTTTAAAAATCTCGGAAAACTCGATAGAGCAATAAGAAAACAATCTAAATAATGGCAATGATTTGCAACAAATATTGCCCTTCCTTTTATATTTTTGATTTTTTCTTTACCTATAATTTTGTATTGAAAAAATATTTTTCCAATTAAGAAACCCAGTATTATTTCTATAAAATAATAAAAGAATTTTGAAAATATATAAAGAAAATTGTTGAGTTTTATAGAATCATTATAATTTCTTTTTTTCCATACTATTAATTTATTAGTAAAAGAGACATAAAAAGAATTAATTAAAATTGAAAATGTAATTATAAGACAGAAAGGATAAAAAAATAGGACAAATATATTCTCTTTATAAAAAATACTCAATCCAGCCCAGATTAGCCATATTAAAATAAGTTTTATAATCATAGAGGTGGTAATAGGATGAGCATAATAGAGACTATAAAGTAAATTAAATAGTGGTGACAAAAATACAACTGTGGCAAAAATTATTAAAAAAATTGCAATAAAAAGAGAATTACCTATTGCTCCAGCAAAATTTTTAGAAAACCCATTCCATAATTCATTAAAATTATGATAATAAAAGACACTCATATAATCACTACCATTAACAATTGAAAGTTTTCTCCCATATTCTTTTACTTTTCTTGCCAGTTCTACATCTTCTACTATCTTATCATATACTGATTTATGTCCATCTATTTCCCAATAGATCTCTTTTTTTATAAGAATAAAAGGACCTAATGCAAAAGAGAAAAATTTTATAGGGCTATTAAGAAGAAAAGATGGGAATAAAACAACGAAGAAAAAATTAATAATTGGTAGAAAGATATATCCAATAAAAGAATTAGTTGTCTTATAAGGAAGAAGGGTAAGAAAATCCACTTTTCTATTAATTGTCTCACTAACCATTGTGGAGAGACAATTTTTTTTATGAATAGTATCAGCATCTGTGAATAATAGCCATTCTCCTTTTGCATATTGTGCAAGTTGGTAACAGGCAAAGCATTTACCTGCCCATCCTTCTGAAAGTGGCAATCCTTTAATATATTTTATCTTTTTATTATCTTTTGCTAAATCTTTGATTATATTTCCAGAATTATCCTCTGAGTTATCATCAAGAACAATTATTTCATAATCTGGATAATCTTGATTTAGTAAAGAAGTAAGGCAATCTCTTATTCTTTCTTCTTCATTTCTTACTGGCACAAGCACAGAAAGAAATGGAAGATTATTGCTCTTTTTTCTTGAATTAATAGAATATGAGATAATATTTGCAATCATGTTGAGTAAAAGAATTATTAATATTAAAATAATAATATTATCAAACAAAACAAGTCCCCTTTAAAAAAATATATTATATTAATACTAAATTTTTTTAGTAAAGTCAAAAATTTTAAAATTTGAGAATTTATTTTATCGGTATGTAATATTTTTTTGAGATATACTATAAACAATTTAATTAATTTGTAAGTCATTTAAGATTGATTATATAAAAGTTAGTTTCTCCTTATGATAAAGTTCAGGTCTGTCCCTATTTTAATTTTAATTATAAAAAATTTATAAGTCTGTCCCTATTTAAAAAGATT
>Ga0209204_1001788_pt1 | contig 19042 bp, 16 predicted proteins | sample AD_JPNMR2_MetaG_FD_184425 | JGI IMG/M metagenome (GOLD analysis project Ga0209204, IMG submission 184425) | Active sludge microbial communities of municipal wastewater-treating anaerobic digesters from Japan - AD_JPNMR2_MetaG (SPAdes) (version 2) | ecosystem: Engineered > Bioreactor > Anaerobic...
AATCCGTATAATAATATCCTTCAGTATTTTCAAATAGATACTCTATATCTCCTACTTTAGTTGCCACAACAGGAATATTACAAGCCATAGCTTCCTTAACTACTACAGGTGATCCTTCCCATTTAGAAGTAAGTAAAAGAAGTGATGCAGCATTAAGATGTAAAGGCATTTCATTGTGTTGAATATTTGATAATATTTGTAATTTAATATCCGATCTTGAACAAGTATTAATAGCTTCTAATGCAAGAGGAAGATTTTTTTCAGTTCTTTGAGGATTAGATGATGATACAAAAAGTATATGCTTTACATTAACATCCAATCCAAGTTGTTTAATGCACTCATATCTATCTAAGGGTTTAAATATATCTAAATTTATACCATTAGGAATAATATAAACATTTTTTCCAATTTTATCTTTCATATTATTTGATTGAACTATCGTTTTATTCCATATATAGTACGCAAAAAATTTATCAATTAAAGCATATAATTGAGATTTATATACATCGCTACCCATCAAAGTCGTTACAATAGGCAATTTAGAAGATAACGCTGCAATTATACCGCAAAAAGAATAATGAGAATGTATAATATCAGGGTTAAATGCCACAATTTGCTTTCTTAATTGAGGAATATTTTTTAAATAACCCCAAACACCCTTACCTATAATGGGGAATATTTTTAATTCTATTCCTTTGTTATTTAAAGAAACAGCTTGATCTTGTATTTGAGGCGAAATACCTCTATTTCCGCTACATATAAAAAGTACTTTCATTTATATATCTTTTTTTATCATTTGACTAGGCTTTATATGCTATATATTTAATTAATTTATTACTCTTTTGTGATATCTTTGATATTTTTTTATTTTACATCAACTCTAATTAAAATATAAAACTTTTAGCATTTAATTTTTATTAAGCATTTTAGCTTTCTTGTAAGGTGAATTGAGTTCTATAGGAGGTAATTTAAGTTCTGGCATTTGAAGTGCATCTACCAATTCAAAATATTCAGGAAAATAATGACCACTATACCAGATAAGGTTTTTATCCCAGTAACCATTGGAAAACTCAGGATAGTCACCATAGGTATAACTTATTTCAGCAATAAGAGGATTTTTGTTTTCATCATATATGAAATCATATGCCATAGATTGGAAATTTAGTTTTGTGGAAATATTAAAAGCAATTTTTATCATATTTTTGTCTATAGTATTTCTATCCATATCATAATAATTACTTCCACTTGCACGAAAATCATTTTTTCTTACAAATCTTTTAAAAGCATAGGCTCTTTCTCCTAATATACATACTCGTGTATCATATTTATTATCAGGTAAAAATCTTTGGAAATACACATAATTTTTATGACGATTATAATTTATGAAGGGAGATGCTTTGCCTGTTATTTTATAGTATGTTGGCTTAATAAGATATTTAATCAATCTCTTCTTATCACGATTAAAAGCTTTAAATTTACCTGGAAGATCAAAAAAATAAGGATGAATGCCTCTTCCAAAAGACTTTTTTATAAGTGATTTTGCCTGTTTATAGGATTTAACAAGCTTCACATTTACTGAACCTGCTCCTCCCTTAAGTTTAAATACAACAGGATAATCTGTATTTTCAGCCCATTTAAGGGCTTCAATTTTATCCCAAAATATATAAGAATCTATAACAGGAAAGTCCATACTTTTTAATAGATAATATTGTTTAACTTTATCATCATAATGCCAGACTGTATTATAATTAGGAAAACAGGGAATATTTAAGAACAGGTCTATAATAGGAATAATTTGAGCTGCCAGAGCAAGGTCATTATCATTATGTGCTATTTTCGCAAGAAATAAGTTTAAATTTTTTATCTCTGACCAAAAAGAATTACTATTTATATCAAGATCAATATAATCAATACCATTATAATTCAGTATCTGTTTATATACATCAAGAGCAGAGTAATGCATATTCCTGAAAGGTTTAAGTATACCCACTAACATTTTTTATCCTTATTTATATATTCAAGAGTAGTTATGATTTTTTCCCGATGTGCTTCACATCTAATTAAATTAAATAAATAAATATTCTCTTTTTTCTTCATATATTTTGTGAATAACCCAAATTTAAGTACAAATCTAATGAATTTTGAAGGTCTAAACAAAGACTTCAGAGTTGATAGATATGTTTCTGAGCAATACTAATTCCATATATTTTGAATTTTTTTCCTCATCAGAAATTATATAGTTCATTTTATCTAATTTTTGGATGATTTCTACATCTTACATTAGTTCAATTTGATGAGAAGTTAAGTCATATTTAAATAAATAAAAATCTATATCTTTCTTTTTTAATACTTTTACTGCGGCAGCGAGCCCTATAAACCAAAATTCACCATCAGGCAATTCAGGAAAATAAAAATTACCCAGACCATATTGAATTATTTTATCATTATAAGTTTCACATCCAGAAATAGTATGACTATGATGGGATAAAATGATATCAGCTCCTGCATCAATCAGAAAATGACAATATCTTTGCTGTTCTGGTGCTGGATAAGGATATAATTCAACTCCTCCATGATATTGAACTATAACTATGTCCGCATTTTTTTAGCTTCTGATATCTGCCTAAATTGTTCTTCATGACACAATCCTATAGTGGCTATGCCATCTGACGAATCTATTGAAAATTCATTTTCCGTAAAGCTGACGAGAGCTACTTGGACGCCATCTACATCAATAAATAATATATTATTATCATTATACCCCCTTAAGTCAAAATATTTAATATTAGATGATTCTAAAATTGAACAGGTATCAATTATGCCTTGAGTTCCATAGTCTTTTATATGGTTATTAGCTAAATTACAAATATTTATATTTAATTTTTTTTAATAAATTTACATTATTTGGATCAGCTTTCAAATTAGGTCCTGTTTTAGCAATTTTTGATTCTGACTTTGTTAAAGGGCATTCCAAGTTAACTACATTTTGTTTAGATTTAGACAATAAATTCTGCAATTTAGGTCCTATTGTTACTTCCTCATTTGCATATGAATCAATAGGGCAAAAATCCCCAACAAATATAAAATTATAATCAGGATAATCCATTGATATATTGATTATTTTTAATAATATATAAATTTCAAGATTTATTTCTTTTAGCTAAAATGGATTCAAGGGAAGCTTCCATCTTACCAAAAGTAGCCTCTAAAGTGTATTTTTCCTGAACTAATTTTTTGCATTGTTCGGATAATTTTTGTCTTAATTCCGGATTATTAATTACCAAAATTGCTTTTTGAATTATCTCTTCATCTGATTCGGCAAAATAACCCTGGACTCCATCTTGAATTCCAACACTTTGAATTCCATTATGGGTTCCTATTACAGGAACTCCAAGAGCCATCACTTCAACTAATCTACCTCTAAATCCCGCGCCTGTTTCAAGAGGTAATAGCATAACCGCACATCTACCAATGATTGGTTTAATATCCTTTACGAAACCAGTTACCACCATATCTGGATAATTATATTTATTTAATAGTTCTAAAGGTGGATTACTACCTAAGATAATTAACTTTGCTCCGGGATGTAACGTAAGTATTCCAGGATAAATCTTATCAAGTGTTCTTTTTAATGCCAATCTGTTAAATGAATTGGATAAACTTCCATAAAATAATAGAGAATCGTCGTCAATAGGACATTTATATTCTAAAAATTCTGATAAATCCTGTCCATTTTCAGCTATTACAATTTTTTCTTCTGGTATTGAAGTTTTAAATATCTCCGCCTGTTTTGAAGAATTAACCACTATAAGATCACAGTATTTAAAATAATCTAATTGTTTTTTGCGACTATATTCTAATTCTTTCTTCAATCTAAATCTATTTCTCCCTTCATAATAACCTTTGTTAAATAATTCAATGTTTTCTTCTATAGCGTTGTGAGTATCAATCACTTTAATTATATTATCTGGAAGATATTTTAATAAATAACCCCAGTACCAAAAGTGTAATATGACAACATCATAATCTCCTTTAGAAATTATTTCCCTAACAGATTTTTTTATATGACCTGTTGATACACTAATATCTACCATAGGTCTATAGGATAAATAATATTTAATAAATTTTAGTGATTTAAGAATAAATCGTTCAATTTTATTCTTTCCCAGATAACTTTTTTTGATAGGATAATATGCGTTAATATAAGGTGAAATTCTTCTATTTGTGTCTTCTATAGAAGCTAAGGAATGATTTATACTGGCAAAATCTACCACATTATGAAGAGATAAATATTTAATTTGATTGTATACTCTAACTTGGCTCGTACCTATCATAGGTTCCAGTGAAATACTATATAATATTAGAATCTTCATCCTACCAGCAAATTCCTTCATAGTTGAATTTTTGAATATTGCCATTTATCTTAATAAGGTCTAAAAAACTTTTATCAGGGTATTGAGAAATAAGCTCACTATAATATTCTTTTTTCCTATTAAAAACCACTAATTCAGCCCATTCCAGTAAATCTTTTTCATTATTGACCATTAAATTTGTCAGATAAGGAAGATTTTTTTCAAGATATTCTTTATTAGAACCTATCAATAAAGCTGTTTGAACATAATCGTCATAGACCTTAACTTCATATCCTTTATCTAAAATTTCTTCAATTACATTTATAACAGGGCTATAGCGTAAATCATCAGTACCTTCTTTGAAAGCAATCCCTAGTATACCTATTTTTGTTTTACCTGATTTTTTTATTATTTGAACTGCATTCTGGATATGGTTTTGATTGCTTAATTCAATTGAATTAAGTATTGGTGTATTTATATTTAAATCCCTCGCCATTGTTTTCAAAGCATTGAGATCCTTGGGCAAACAAGAACCGCCATAAGCAAATCCAGGACGAAAATAGTATGGAGAAATATTTAATTGCTTATCCTTGCAGAAAATATTCATAAGTTCATAAGCATCAATATCCAATTTTTTGCAAATTGTGCCCACTTCATTAGCAAAAGTAACTTTTAAGGCATGAAAACTATTATTAACATACTTAATCAGTTCAGCAATTTTAATCTCAGTGCGAATAAATTCCCCATTAACTTTTTCATAAATTTGTTTCATAACTTCAGCAGCTTTATCATTATCAGTTCCGATCAAGGTAAAAGGTGGATTATAATAATCCTGAACAGCTGTACCCTCACGAAGAAATTCCGGATTAGATACCACGGCAAAATCAATATTTACTTTTTTGCCGGATATCTCACTGATTATTTCACTTACTCTTTGATTGGTCCCTGGTAATACGGTGCTTCTTATAACAATAATATGAAAAGTATTTTTATTTTCTAAAACTTCTCCTATCTGCTTAGCAGTTTGATAAATATATTCAAGATTTAGATTACCATCTTCTCCCAGAGGCGTGCCCACACAAATTATGGACATATCACTATCCATCACTGCTTGATAGTAGTCTTGAGTAGCTCTAATCTTACCAGCTCTATGTTGTTCTTTAATTATTGTATTAATATCCTTTTCAATAATGGTAGGTAAGCCCTGATTGATAAGATCAACTTTTGTTTTATTCACATCTACTCCATTAACCTGAAACCCATTTTTGGCTAAACAGCCTAAACTTACACATCCCACATAGCCTAATCCAAAAATTGAAATATTCATTATGGTAAATTTTCTCCTTTACTGACAATATTTTGATAACAATTAAGAATTTTTTTTCGGCATCCTCCATCTAAAGATTGAACAGCATTCAAACCCGGCTTCTCATTTGCTTTTACAATGACTGGTCCATCATCCGTAATGGCAACATCCTATCCAATTATAAAATTATTATATAGTAAATTATGAGCCTTGATACACAATTGAATAGCTTCTTTTAGAAAAGGGATTTTATAATCTTTAAATGTGATACCAGAATCCGGATGTTTATTCAAAAAGGTACAAACCGGGTCTCCAGTATCATATAAACCGTATTCCATTAAGCATTCTTTTTCAATATCTACACCTACATATATAGAGCCACCGCTTCCGGAATCTGTTACCGCTGCACCTCGGGCAAATGCCTGAAAACCCGTAAGATACACAGGTCTATTTTTATCTCTGATAGTTACAATCCTGGTTGTATTTAAAGCTGAATTATTAATCATCCTTAGAGCTTTATGAGATGATATCTTTTTTTGAACTAACTATACTCCACTGCCTAATATTTTTTTTAGCTCAAATAATGAATTTCCCTTGCCATTCATAAAAATATCATTATTTCTCTTTTGATAAAGTATAAAACCCTTACTGAATTCTAAAGTAATATTCTTGAAAATAATACCTTCTTCCTTATCCAGCAATAAATCCAAATTATCTATATCGCTATTATCAGTAGGATAAAATTCTCCCCTTATAACAACTCCATAATGGGGAATACAGGGAATATTATTTGCTGATAGGAAAGAATTTGCCACAAATTTATCCTTTGTTGCCACATCATAATTTAATAATGAAATATTGTTTGTTTTTAATAAATGTTTTTCTGCCTTAGACTTAATTTTCAGAAATTCCTTTCTACTCATATAATCAGAAAATAACTTACCCTTTTCATTCAGACCCCAGGCAAAATACAGTTTATTGCGTTCACCATATTTGTAATACCATTTTATCAGATCACCGCATATTTTAAATTTACTTTTTGATGCTATAGATTTATTTCTATATGCTGGATTTAAAGAATAATCTAATATTTTATATTGGTCGTATAGATTTTTTTTGATTATATTAAAAGCATTAGTCATTTTCTGATTATACAGTAATAATTATTTGTAAGCTATTCTTAACTTTTTTAATTATTTCATCACTCAATTTTTACTCCTTAATTTCATTATATGCATATTTCAAGGTCTTTTTTATATTTAATGTATCTAATAATAGTCTCCAGTGTTCCTTTTTCATAAAACCTGTTAAATGCAATATCAAATATAGGGTTATGAGATAAATAGGAATCATAATTAACCACCATAAGAGAATAAACTTTTTTAAGTATATAGAGATAAAATATGTGAGAAAAGTCCAGCAAATTATAATTATATGACGGATATTATTATTACTTTTTAAATGGACTTCTCCTAATTTATTTGCAAAATATAAAAATAAACTATTTCTGGTAAGATTCAGCACTAATTGATTAGCTGCTAAACCAATTGCCCCCAAATTTAACATTCCTGGCGAAATAAATATATATATAGAAATAAGAAATGTTACTAGCCTAATAATATTAATAATAACTGCAAGATTAAATTTTCCCATACCGGTAATTATATTACCATAAGGCATACCAATCACAGATATATAGGATGCAAATATTAATATTTGAAATGGTATGATACTTTGCTTGTATTTGTTACCAAGAATTAAAAGCAATATTGGTCCCCCAACGATAGCTAAAAGACAAATTAAAGGAAAAATAAAAAGAATAATAAATTCATGATATTGATAAATTTTAGTATTTACACTTTCCCAATCTCCTTTACTAATGTATCCAGAAAAAAGAGGAAAAAAAATTAATCCTGCAGAACCGGCTAAAGTTAGAATAAGTCCTCCAATTGAATTAGCTGCTGAGTAATAACCCAGTTGTGTTGTATTGGTAAAATGTGCCAGCATTAATTTATCACTATAACTTATTACAGAATCAATAACAGTCATAAAAAAAATAGCTCGCCCATATTTAAAATATTGTTTAGCTAATATATTATCATATTTGCCAATAGGGTATTCTTTTAATAATCTATGTATAACCGGGATGAAAAGAATTGCTAATATTAAATGCCAGGAATATAATTTTAAGGCTAAATTCTTAACGAAAAATATAACTATTAATATTCTACCTATATGAAAAATGATGGTCTTGAAAAAATTGGGAAGATTTGCCTTTGCCTGTTGTAAGTTAGCTGTAAAAACGGTATTAGCATATTGACCATATAACTCAAAAGCATGAGTTAATAAGGCAATAAGAATTATCCATTCCTGTTCTCTACTTTCAAATAGGTAATGAAGAACATTTTTTTGAACCAGAAACAAGGCAAGAACAGCTATAAAATAAATTAAGGCACATATTATTTGTAATCTGGTGTAAACAGCCATACATTCACTATGCTCTCTACCTTCAGAAACCAATTTAATATGTGCTGAACCAAAAATCCCATTTATAAATCCAAGCAAGGAAACATAAGAGGTTCCATAGGCAACCATACCCATAACACCAGGACCTGCTAATCTGGCAACAATAATTCCAGCAACCATACCTACTATCTGAGTTATTGCCATAGTTCCATATTGAACAATGAATTTCTGTTTCAGCATCGTCTATTTATTTATTATTAAATTATAATTTTTATTATTTAGAGAAGAAATAAATGTAGCATTAGCGGCAGCGATAGTAAAAGCTAAAAGATAACGGAAAAAAAGAACATTCCCATTAAAACCGAGAATTTGGCTGGAACTGCTGTGAATTGCAAATATTGCTATCATCGCCATTAAAAAAACAATACCCCCGTTTTTAATATGTGATCTAACTATAGAATTGCGGTTTAGAAAATATATGTTAAGAAGTGTAAGAACATAACAAATTATCCAGATAGCATAACCAATTATTCCACCCTGCATAAGCATAGTTTGATTGCCCACATGACCATCCCAGGAACTAATATAACGATCAGACAATCCCCAGCCAATTACGGGGCTTTCTCTGAATACAGCCATAACTCTTGGACTATATTCAGAAATACGAGCAAGTGTGCCCCCTGCAGTAGGATCGCCTGCTATTAAAAATTCTAATGTCTTAAATCTTTCCAGGGCTAACGAAGTCTGTAAAATAAAAGAGGGATATATAATTCTAAGTAAGAAAATAAATAAGATAAGAATTATTAAAGTACTGGTAAACTGTTTCATAAAATTGAAACCACGCATAAAAAATATAGAAGATAACAAAATTAAAGATGCAACAATCCATCCTCTTGTAGCTGTCATCAAAATGAAAATTAAATAAACTACAACTATCAAATTAAGATAAGTTCTATTAAAACGCTTATCTTCTGAACATAAATAGAATAATGACATTATCATACAAAATAAATTAACAGCACACCCATCCACAATCCTGACCAATTCCTCTTCTGCGGAACCTAAAAATCCATACCATATTTCTCCGGATAGAATATCATTAAGGTACTGACCAGTTATCTGGGTATATATCTGAATAAAAAAATTAATAAAAACAAAAGGTGCTAAAAGCTTAAAAGCTTCAGCTAATTTATCCGAATCTGAGATAAACTCGGGTAAAACCAAAACCCAGAACCAGGGAATAATCATTCTTATAGCAGATACAACATTTCCTGAACTCAAACCTATTCCAAAAGAATAAAACAAAGTTATAAAACCGTATATAAGTATAATAATCCAGTACTTATTGAAGATATTATTATTTTTATCTTTCTTTAATAAGAACTTAAGAAGGTAAATAAGAAGAAATAGCTCATCAAAACCAATCGCTGCTCCAGGTCCTAATCGGTACAAAGGTAACCTATAAATTGTGCTAGAATAACCTATACTAAATAATCTGCCCGGTGCATTAATTACAACAAAAAACCAGGCAAGCCAGAAAACATCATTTTTAGAACGAAAAACTACAAACAATAATAGTAAGAAAATAACTTTAATCAATAGCTGAGGTATACCAAGATAGGGAAATATATAAACAGCTACAACTGTAAATAGAAATGTTAATAAAAATAAGGTATTTTCTTTAGACCAGATAGATAATTTATTAGAAGTGATAGTATTCATCTATACTAAATTAGATTGTTTAGTTGGTTTATACAACATTTATTAAAAATTTTAATTATTCACTTATTATTGTAATTATTTATGGTTGATTATCATATCATAGGTTGATTTAATAAATTGAGCAGGAACACCTCCGAACATTGAATATGGGGGTATATCTTTAGTTACAGCAGAATTAGGCGCTACAATAGAATGATGTCCAATTTTGACTCCAGGATAAATTGTGCAATTACCACCTATATAAACATTATCTTCAATTTTAATTGGTGCCGTAGGTCTATATTTTTCCGATGCTTTATTGAGAGGAATGCTATTCATACACATTTTAGCACTTGAATGAGTCCACAAAGCAGTAGAAGGTCCGGCAATATGGACAAAATTTCCTATTTGAATATTGTCACTATTATCCAAAACATTAGAAATTCCGATATAGCTATTAGAGCCAACAAATATACATCCCTTTTCAGTTCCTACGCATTTTACAAAAGATTCTATAGCGGAATTGTGCCCGACTGTAATTTTCCGTAAAATTGCATCTCTGCCGATTTTTACATTTTTCCCAATAACAACTGCCTCACCGATTGTAGAATGTTTCCCAATACTACTATTTTTCAATTTCAAAATTTTATTTGTTATATAAGGTTTAATAATAGGTTTTATAATTAATATGGATAAAAACTTTCTAATAATCATTTTCGTAGCTCCAGCATTTTATTAAATTTATTAATCACTTTATATCTCAAAGGTTTATAAGTAATGTGATATACAGGCACTTCATAACCGCCAAAACCTTTTTTAAAAAAGGCTATGTTTGGTATATCCAATCCTAATAAATCAAAAATTTTAAAATTGTGCTGACAGGCATATTTTATAATTTCCCAATAAATTAAAGAGGCTGCTTCAGTATGTCTATATTTACTATATGTTCCACCAAACCAGGATATAATTACATCTTCACAATATAAAACAGCCATTGTAGAAATAATTTTATCTTCATAGAAAGCATAAAAAATTAATGAATGATCAAAATTATTATTATCCAGAATAGAAAAATAATAGCTTTTACTATGAAGATATAAACCTGTCCTTTCACAAAGTTCACTATAAATATTGAATAACGGATCTACATCTTGAGGATTTTCAGGATATACTATTTTTACTTTAATATTTGATTTATACGCTTTTTTTATATTCCATTTTATTCTATTTTTGAACTCTTCCCATAATTTCTCTTCCTTTCTCTGAGTATCCAAAAAAAGAGTATTTTTTTCAATTATTTCATATCCTAATGAGTTATAGATATCAATATTAATGCCAGGTAATGATTTAATATAAATAGAACTATTTATCCCTAAAAATTTAATAATCTCCTTGAGAAATTTTTTTCTTATTTCTTTATTATCAGGACAAACAATACCACCATAAGTTATTAACGATTTTTGGTAAGGAGAAACATAGGTTATTAATTTTTTATCAATTTCATTATATAAAATCATATAGCCGAGAATGTTATCCTTAACAGCAAAAAAAAGAACATTCCCTACAATTATATCTGTATAATAATCTTGAATACTGAGATGTAATCTTATATCATTAAAAATATGCCTGTCTGGAGAATCCATTAATAAATTGTGACATAGCTCTAATTCTGAATCTGTTAATTTAGATATAGCTTTTGATATTATCATATTTATTTCCGTATAGTATTACATATAAAATAATTATTTGGAAAACAATTTATTATCTTTTTTGTTTAATTAAGATTCTATTATTAGCTTTCCATATAAGAGCACTGCACACTCCAGCAAACATATATATTGCTTTCTGGATTTTACCTTTAAGGGCAGTTTTGATTATAGCTGGTAGGTAAATTTTATATATTCTTGTTCGTAAGTATTTTTTAACAATGTCAGGCTCACAGTTTTTCATCACCGCAATCATTGGATTACGAGCATCATAATAGGCTTTTCGCGGAGAATCTTTGCCAAGAGTCATACTTTCTTTATGCCAGAGTTTAGCTTTATGAGCAAACATTATTTTAAAACCAACTTTTTTCGCTCTTAATTGCCAATCAAAATCCTCAGCTTCAAGGAAAAATTCCGGGTCATAACCACCTGTTTTCAAATATACTTCCTTAGATACTAACCAGAAGATATCATCACAAAAATCCAGTTCACAATCTCTATCATATTGTCCTTTATCCACTTCTCCACGACCTATATGTCCTCCTCTTATTAATATAGGATCTGAAGATTTTCCTAATGTCTGAAAGGTCAAAGGTGAGTCTGAATAATATACTTTTCCCGTCGTAAATGCTACGCCTTCGTGTGCAGTAGCGGTTTCTACAAGTGCAGAAATTATTTGTTTATCTACAACGACATCATTATTAGAAATTAGAACAAAGTCATAATCATTTTGTTCAAAAGCATAGGATAAACCAAGATTCATTCCTCCAGAATAGCCAAGATTCTTTTCTGTTCGTATAAGAATAACATTAGGAAACTCATTTTGTAAATATTCTGCTGTCCCATCAGTTGAGCCATTATCAATCACCGCTACTGAAAAATTAGCATATTCACAATTTAAATATGAGGGAACAGAATCAGCTAAAAGGTCTTTACCATTATAGCTTAAAATAAGTACTAATACTGATGGATTCATTTGTATAAATTAACCTTTAAATTGATAAAGGGCTTCTGAAACATAATTAATTTCCTGCTCTGTTAATTCTACAAATAGGGGAAGAGTGATAAATTCTTTCCAAATATTTTCTGCTGTCTTACAGGGAACATAGAAATTCATAAATAAAGGATGGAGAGTTAGAGGATAAAAATGAACCCCGGTAGATATCCCTTTTTCCTTTAGGAAAACAATGAGTTTATCACGTTGCTTAGTTCTTATACCGAAAATCCAGTACACATCTCGTTTAGTATTATAAGGTAATAAAGGTTTAATCTCTTTTAAATCTTTTATATTTTCAAGATATAAATTTATATGCTTGGATCTGATCATATTCATATAATCTAATTTTTTTAATTGAATAAGGCCAATTGAAGCTGCTAAATCATTCATATTATATTTGTATCCTAAAACTGAGATTAAATAATGCCAGTGATAGGCATCATTAACTGCTTCATTACGAAATTCACTCGCCCTTTTCCAGGTATCTTTATCTATACCTACCCAACGATATGGTTTCAGCTTTTCAATAATTTCTTCGTTTGCAGAGCAAATCATTCCACCGTCACCAGTGGTCATAAGTTTCTTTTCCTCAAAACTAAAACATCCAATATCTCCCCAGGTACCAAGTTTTTTCCCTCTATACTCGCCTCCAGCACAATGTGCACAATCCTCAATTACTTTCATTCCTTTATCATAAGCAAAATCTAAAATATTTTCTATATCAACTGGATATCCTCCATAATGAACTGGAATAACAGCTACACAATCATTATCATACTTTTTTTTCAAATCAACAATATCCATCTGAAGAGTAATTGGATCAACATCTACAAAAACAGGTATTAATCCATTATAAAGTGCAGCATTTGCAGTTGAAACAAAAGTGATTGCAGGTACAAGTACTTTTTTCCCTTGGGGAAAATTAAACGCAGTTAACGCAAGGTGCAAAGCAGCTGTTGCAGAATTAACTGCTAAAGAATAAGAGCCTCCAATATATGTACTCCAATTTTTCTCAAATTCCATAACTTTTGGACCCAGACCTAACCATCCGCTATCAAAAGTATCTTTAATACTATCTAATTCTTCTTGAGTAAGATATGGTTTAAATAACCTTATATTCATAATTTTCACCCTTTATATAAAACCTTAATTTATTAAAATATATTTATTATTTATAAGATGTTGTATTATGTTGAATTAAAATTGATAATGTAATACATTAGCTAATTAGTAAATTATTTGAGAAATTATATAGTTGCTATATGTTATTGAAAAAAGATCTGAAAACATCATTTATATAATTTAATCTATCTTCATCTATTCCTGGATAACAACCTATGAAAAATGTATTATTAGTTATGATATCTGAATTTATGAGTGGTCCTACAACTCTATGCTCAATATTAAGATAACCTGGATGCCTTAATAAATTACCACTGAATAAATTCCTCGTCTCAATTCTGTTTTCTTCCAAAAAATTTGCAATCTGATTACGAGTTATATACTCATTATTTTTTACAGTTAGAGGAAATGCAAACCAGGCAGGATCACTAAATTCAGCGGCATATGGTAAAATAAAATAATCTTTATATTGTTGCATTATTTTATATAGATAATCAAAATTATTCTTTCTTTTTTCAATAAAACTATCCAGCTTATTAATTTGCGCACATCCTATAGCAGCTTGCAAATCTGTCATCTTAAGATTATAGCCAATCTCTGAATAAACATACTTATGATCATATCCATAGGGTAAATTACCATACTGTCCACTAAATCTCTTACCACAAGTATTACTTTTCCCTCCTGAACAGTAACAATCCCTGCCCCAATCCCTAATTGATTTACATATTTTTGCTAATTCTTCATCTTCACATAATACAGCCCCTCCTTCACCTGTAGTAATATGATGTGCAGGATAAAATGAACAAGTGGCTAAATCACCAAATGTCCCGGTTAATTTACCTTTATATTTACTCCCCAAAGCATCACAATTATCTTCTATTAACCATAAATTATTCTTCTTAGCAAGAAATGAAACAATATCTAAATTAAAGGGATTACCAAGTGTATGAGCAAGAAAAATAGCTTTCGTCTGGGGTGATATAGCTTTCTCAATTAATTCTGCTTTAATATTATAAGTACCTAGTTCAATATCTACAAAAACAGGGATTAATCTATTTTGAACAAGAGGTGCTACGGTTGAAGGGAAACTTGCTGCAACAGTAATAACTTCATCTCCTGGTTTTAATCTTCTATCTTTTAATTTTGTAGAAGTAAGTGCCGTAATAGCAATAAGATTTGCTGAAGAACCGGAATTCACAGTTATAGCATTTGATAAACCAAGATATTTTGAAAGATTAAGTTCAAATTCCTCAGTATAAGGACCTGTGGTTAGCCAAAAATCTAAACTAGCACTAATAAGATTTTGTATTTCCTCAAAATTGAATACCCTCCCAGCATAAAAAACTTTATCTTTATCTTTGTTAAACGGTTCTGGTTTATGTATTATTTCATAATACTCTTTACATAATTCTAGTATTTGATCTTTAATATCCTGTTTGTTGTTCATTATTTATACCCTCTTTAAAAATATTGAAATTTCTTTAAATGTTTTAAAACCTTTATCTCTCTCCGATAAAATTGGATTATTTACATTCCATGTTATGCCTAATTCTTTATCCTTCCATATAATCCCATCTTCATATTGAGGATTATAAGGTTTATTCATTTTATATATAAGATAACAATCATCTGTTCTTGTAACAAAACCATGTGCAAAATTAGCAGGAATATATAATGCCGAAGGATACTTATCTGATAACTCTATCATCTGCCATTTACCGTAATCAGGAGAATTAATGTCAATATTTACTAATACATCGCTTATATGCCCTTTCAATAATATAATCATTTTTGATTGGGCAAATGGCTCGTATTGAAAATGTAATCCTCTAACCGTATTTTTAGAGCGAGAATATGAAATACTTTCTTCACACCATTTTAAAGGAATGTTAAATTGTGATAATACTGATTCATCCCAGAATCTTAAAAAATATCCTCTATTATCATATATTGGTTCAAAATGAATTAAAAATACACCTTTTAATAAAGTCTCTTCAATTTTCATATTGAATGCTCGCGAAAAATTTATGAATCTGGTTAATTGAAACTTCTGACATATTTTCGCCTCTATAATACTTTTTGTACCAGTCCACTGTATGTAAAACAGATTCATCAAAGTTCCATACGGGTTTCCATTTAAGAATAGTTTTAATCTTAGTAGTATCCAAGAATAGATTTTTAGCTTCCTTACCTAATTTTTCATTTTGTTCTATTTTAAGTTCCCCTCTGCACCAGTAAGAAATAACTTTTTCTACAAGATTTTTAACTGTTTTCATAGAATCAAAATCAGGTCCCACATTCCAGGAACCTTGGTAAGTTTCTTTATCTTCAACAAGATTGATAGCAAGTAATAAATACGCATAAAGAGCATCTAATACATGTTGCCAGGGTCTTACAGATAACGGACTTCTAATAATTATTGGTTTATCAGCAGCTAATGCTTTTATACAATCAGGTATTATGCGATTTTCAGCCCAATCGCCTCCACCTATTACATTACCTGCTCTTACACTTGCTACATTCATTTTATTAAATGATTGTAAATAGGAATAACTAACCATTTCTGAACAAGCTTTACTTGCACTATAAGGATCCTTGCCACCTAATCTATCAATTTCTCTATATCCCCAGAGCCATTCATTATTTTCATAACACTTATCACTGGTTATAATTATACAAGCTTTTACGGATTCACTGTTTCTACAGCATTCTAAAATATTAACAGTACCTTGAATATTTATATCAAATGTTTCTCTTGGATTCTGATAACTTTCTAATACTAATGACTGGGCAGCTAAATGAAAAACTATCTCCGGTTTATACTTATCAAAAACTTCAGAAAGCTTATTATAATCACGAATGTCTCCTCTAATATCGTCAATCTTTTCACTTATGTTGATTAAATTAAAATGGTCATAAGAATGAACGGGACTTAAAGCATAACCTACAATTTTTGCTCCAAGTTCAGTTAACATTAAAGATAACCAGGAGCCCTTAAAACCAGTATGTCCTGTAATTAAAACTTTTTTTCCAGAGTACTTATTTAGGAGAAACGTATTTGTTACCATATTTTCCAAAATGCTTTATTCTCATTCCACAATTTATTTAAATGCTCAATATCTCTAACAGTATCTGCACACTCCCAAAAACCTTTATGTTTATATGTCATAATTTCATCCTCAGTTGCTAATTTTTCTAACGGTCCAAATTCAAAATCACACTCAGGTTCTTCTGATAGATATTCCATTAGCTTTAGATTGAAAACCATAAATCCTCCATTTATTAATCCCTGACTCGTTTGAGGCTTTTCTTCAAAGGATATAACATGTCCATCTCTTTCAATTATCTCACCAAATAAAGAAGGAGGTTTCACTCCTGTAATAGTTAAAATTTTATTATGAGACCTGTGAAACTCAACTAAAGCATGTATATTGATATCAGCAACCCCATCACCATAAGTGATAAAATTTAAATCATCATCTAAATATTTTTCAACCTGTTTTAAACGAGAACCTTTTAAATTTCTTAAGCCTGTATCAACTAAAGTAACATTAAAATTATCACAATTTGAATTGTGAAATTCAATCTCGTCAGTGGCTAAATTAATAGTAAAGTCACAATTGTATGTATAATAATTATAAAAATAATCCTTTATCACATTCCCTTTATAGCCTAGGCATAAAATAAAATCATTATATCCATAGCAGCTAAAAATCTTCATAATATGCCATAATATCGGTTTACCGCCTATTTCTATCATTGGTTTTGGAATTAATTCCGAAATTGAACCTAATCTTGTACCCATCCCACCAGCTAATATTATAACTTTCATAACTTTTTCTTAATCCCCTTTCTATATATATTTATTTAAAGTTATTTTATAAATATTATTAATTATTTAACTGATTTCTGGAATATAGATTAAAATTTAAGTTTATTGAATACCCGCTTGTTTTACAGGATTTGAAAGTTTTGGTAAATAAATAATATGATAAGGACATCTTGGATCATCTTCTGCGTCGGCAAGATATTGGCTAATCTCTTCCACAGCCCAATAATTATTGATTGCATTTACATCAGATGATACAAAGCAGTAAGGATCTAAATTATGTAATATATATATATAATATTGTGTGGGACCATAAAAGTTATTATTATTGATATTGTTTATATTATTTCTAGGTCTAATTCCCATAATTGAATTATAAAAATTATTGTAATGGATTTCATTATTAAAGCAATTTTTATAATAAAATATATAATAATTAGATAAGTTAAATTCATTGTATTCAACAATGCCACTACAATATCTAATATCAATAGAATAATTATTATTATTAAAATAGCAATTATTAATATTATAATTACCAGCCTTTTCTACAGATATTCCCTTTTTAGATATATTGTATATTATGCATTTTTCTATTCCAACACTAAAATTTTCTCCCACATTAGAAGTATATATTATTCCATCACCATTGCAATTAAAACAAACCACATATCCAGCATTTAGATTCCCTTCATTAACAGTTAACGCTGTCCCGCAATCTCTTAAAACCATATAATTAATATCAGTTGAATTTATATTAACAGTTGAAATACCACTACTTCCATAAGTTACAATTCCAGACCGTAAATTAATCTCTTCATTATAAAAATTCACCGCAGAATAATAGCTATCAAAATCCATTGTAACTAGAGAGGTGGAATATATTTCTTTACCGGAGGTTATCTTCCACATATCTTTAGGAGAAATAAATTCTGGAGTAGTGACAGCACCATAAAATTTTAGCATACATCCAGGATTGATAAAGATTTGAGTTCGTGGTTGAAATTCTACAGAAGAGGTAAAATTGACATCGGTCAGGATAAAATAGGAATGGTCAGATTTAAAGATAGTAGGTTCACTCACAATGGTAGAATTATAGATATTTGCAGGATAAAGTACTATATTGCCAATATTATTATTTTCATTTTCTATGGCTTTAACAGAGCAAATATATCTTATTCCCCATTCATTTTTCCAGATAACTAAATTATAATTTCCGGGAGTTAGAGAAGGAAAACTAAATTTTCCTACGGCATCGGTAGTTGTAACTTTTAAAGGATTATAATTACGATGGTCAAATTCGGTCTCTTGGGTTATCTGTACTCCAATTTGAGGATATTGTTGATTGATACGTACCAGAGTGGTATCTAAAAATGCTGTTTTATATAATGCTACTGTTACTCCAGAAAAATCCATAGGATTTTCTATATAATAATCGGGGATATCATTAAACAAAGTGACCGTTCCAGAGATAGTTCCTTTATTTGCTTTAGTAGAACAGGAATTGCAGAGGAAGGCAAAAATTAGAACAATCAGGCTTAGTATTATCCAGGAATGAGT
>Ga0209204_1001789_pt1 | contig 19038 bp, 20 predicted proteins | sample AD_JPNMR2_MetaG_FD_184425 | JGI IMG/M metagenome (GOLD analysis project Ga0209204, IMG submission 184425) | Active sludge microbial communities of municipal wastewater-treating anaerobic digesters from Japan - AD_JPNMR2_MetaG (SPAdes) (version 2) | ecosystem: Engineered > Bioreactor > Anaerobic...
TGAATACACCTGCCAATTTCACCAAATACAGGAATACCTGAACTTTCCGCATGCATCTTATAATTTTCAACCACATCCTTTTCACCAACAAGCCATAACACCACTGGCTTCTTATGGGTACGCATCATATTACCAATATCCTTAAAAAAAGCAGGATCATAATAACGGCTTGCAAAACATTCAACGATGATTGAATCAACAGATGTATCACTCATTAATGCTTCTACGGTAGCGGTATACACTGCATCAAGTCCATTCTGTTCAACAGCAGGCCACAGATCAAGTGGGTGGGAGGCCCCCATCCATGAAGGATATAATTTTTGCACTGCTTGCAGTGTATCATTGGAAAGGTTTGCAAGAGGAATAGAATAATCAGCCATCAAATCGGTTGTGACAATGCCTGCACCTCCGGAAAATGTCATAAGCGCAACCCCTTTATCAGGGCGATAGTTCTTTATATATGAAAACGCTTTTACGGTATCAATAAGTTCATACAGGTCAATCACCTGCACAACGCCAGCCTGTTTAAACGCACCAGCCTGTACCGCTGTATTACCGGCTAAACTGGCTGTGTGGCTCATTGCAGCCTTTTTACCCTGCTCACTTCGTCCTGATTTTAAAACAACTATCGGCTTTTGCGTGTTTTTCACAATCTGCAAAAATTTTTTACCATCAACAATTGATTCTAAATAGCAACCCACCACTCCCGTTTCACTATCGCCACAAAAATAATCAAGCAAATCTATTTCATTGACATCACACTTGTTGCCAATAGAACACACCTTGCTTATGCCAATGTTGTCGCGCTCCAGTACCGACATTAAAAAGCCAGCTGACAGCATGCCACTCTGCACAATGAGCGACACGTCTCCCGGCTTCATTAATGTTTTCCATTTGTCAGTGTACATAAATGAAAAGACATTGCGGGTATGACCATCAAGATACCCCATGCAGTTTGGACCCCACAGCCGTATCCCCAGGCTATTTGCAAGTGCCACCGCCTCCTGTTGCAGCGCCTGCCCCTGGCTGCCAACCTCAGCAAAGCCAGCTGACTCAATTATTATTGCTCTGACCCCTTTTTTTGCTGCTTCTTTAATGGTATCCAGAATAAACCGTGCAGGGATAAAGTAAATTAAACATTCAAATGTATCAGGAATGGATTGTATATCCGGATAACATTTCACACCTAATAGTTCGGTATATCGTGGATTAACAGGATACACTCTCCCGGTATATCCACCCAGCACATTTCGCAGGATATGAAAACCACCGGTTCTCTGATTTTCACTTGCCCCCAGTACAGCTACACCATCGGGATGAAAAAAATAATCTAACTCATGCTTCATAACTTCCTCCGTTAACTATTGCTGCAAGCGCATGATATACTGTGTTGCTTCTGGATAATCACCCATCTGTTTATACAGTGAGGCTATTGCCTTAATATATTCCTGATTGGAAGGTTCACGGCTTAATGCTTTTTTATACCATACAAGAGCATTGTTGTAATCTTTCAGGTGGTGATAGCTTGCCCCAATAAAGTAATCCGATTCACGTATTCCGGTGCCATAGGACTGTTTTAAAACTATCAAAGCCTGCCTGTCATCACCCATAAAAAAAAGTGCTTTTCCATAACGAAACTGCATTAATGGAGTGCGTGCACCTTTTTTGCTTACCACCATAATAACTTCTTTATACGACCTGTTTGTATCAAGAGTGCTAATTATTTTTTCTAAATGCCGGGTATCATTGGGGATATCATCTAACGCAATAAGGATAAACGCACCTTTTACATTATCCTGCGATAGTAAATACAATCCGGTATATTTTTTAATTTTTTTATTTGCAGGATACAGCATGCTGCCATGGTCGCAATACCGTTGTACTGTGGCATAATCGTTGTTTTTATAGGCATCTTCTATTTTTTTCACAAATGCTGCTTGATCCATTTTAAGGATTTTATGATAGTATACTGTGAGATAGTACCTGTAAACTTGCGGCGCATACAGGTACGAAAGTGCTATTGCAACGGATGCAACAAGCAGTAAAAATAACTTAAATTTCATAGTTTAATTACCAATCATTAACTTGGCAAATTCTTTGAAGTGTATGCAATTCGTCAAGAAAAAAAGAGATAAATAAAAAACTACGATTACAATACGATGCATATTGTAAAAAAGCACACTGGGTATATGGACTTGACAAAATTATTAATGTACAATAAATATGTGAAATGATATATTGAATTTATTTCACCTGGCGTTTATCGTTTATTATAAAAAAGAATTAAAAAGAGGGATTATATATCTTTATGCGAACCTACATATTTTATACAACAGAAGGTTTTACAGAAGATAATAACCTTAACCAGACTGAAAATTGCCAGATTTTAGATTGGCAAAAAGGAAATAACGAAAAAGAAGCATTTGAAAATTTTAAAAAAGAAAATCCAAACATGCCATTTAAAAGCATAAGATGTCAGGAATTAGCAAATGAGAAAGTTTACTATTTTACCTTATAAACATTTGTTGTAAGATTGAATACACGATAACTTTAAAATTAGTTTCTTCCCATACCAGCCCTGAAAGTTATTTCCTGCCATAACTTCACTTTTCCTACCCTAATTATTCATATTATCCTTAAGCCCAATTTTTCCCTTATCCTTCAATGATACACAGTATTTCATACAATATGAATATGCTGAAAATATAGTTTAATTTTCCCCCAAGTGTCATAAATATTATCATCACTTTCAGGAGTGATGGAGATACTACGCGAAACGAAAACTTAGGTATGTTTTGCAAATATAGCATTTTCACACGCAGAGAAAAAATAAGAAACGAACTGGCTGAAGAAGGTACAGGATCTTGTTTCATGGGAGTATTTCAAAAAAATTCAACAAATTCTATTCAGAACACAAAGACCAACCAGCGTGGTACCCGCTGGGGTTGTTTCGCTGATTCCTTATTGTTGAATGGAATACATCAATCGAACGTCAAAGGGAAGAAATACTTGAGTTTCGGTATGATTTTAGCAAATTTGCTTGTACACCTCTAGAATAGGAAGCACCTGATTCAACGATGTTTTTAGTATTTCATAATCTGATTGAACATCTGTGGCAAGAATAGCTTGAGGAGATTACCAAATTAATCATCAGATTAGTTTTGTTTTTTTACACTCTTTGCCATGAAATTTAATGGCTGAATAATTATTGGTGGAAGACCAGCTTTAATCGAACGAATATGTATCTCTTCTCTAATGTAAGGATAAATGTGTGCAGGTGCTATTTTTTCTGCAAAATCTTCTAAAGACATATTTTCATCATCAGCAGTCGAAAAAATACCCACATATACAACATAAGCATAAACTGAATCTTTTTCACTATTAAGCATAACTTTCATTTCTGTTACCAACTGTTTTTTTTCTTTATCAATAGTATTATTAATGCTAAACTTTATGTTTAATGGTATGGGCAATGATACATTTGGTGTTCTCTTAAAAAAAGATTCAACAAGTAGAATTGCATCAATTTTTATCCCTGGTTGTTTATCTTTATCCATAATTAAACTGCCTTCTGGTAAGTACTATTACCCCATTCATTTTGCCTTTTTGAACTGTGGATAGAAATGGAATCAGGTTCAAGCGATTCCCCAAAGTTTACCCATACCATATTCTTCTGATTTTCTAAACTGAATTTTTTACCAGATAATTGCAACTCATAGCCAAGTTTAAAAAGTATTTTAGCAAAATTCTTAAGTGATATATTTTCAGTTCCTGATAGAAGCCGTGAGAGGTATCCTTCGCTAATGTTAAGGCATTCTGCAATTTCTTTTTGAGATTTATTTAATGAATTAATCACTTCACTCAATATATTTGAAGCATTAAATAGCGCTTTTGCTTGTGCCATCAATTCATTATGTTTTTCTTTAACATCCTTAGCAATATATTCATCAAATATATTATATTTTGGCATAATTTCACCTCCTTCTCATTTTTTCAAAGCTATCTTTTATGAAGTACATCCTTTCCCTCTCCTTCTGCGGCATTTTATCTTTTTTCTTTAAAAATGTATGAGTCAATATTATCACACCCTTATTCAATTCATCATAATAAAAAATTACTCGAAGACCAGTTTCCATAATTTTAAATTCAAAAAAGCCATCTTCAATCTTTTTTATTTGCCTTTCATTATACCAATGCCCTGTTCTACAAAATTTATCAAAGTATTGGTGTAATTTGCTAAAATTAATTTGATCATCCTTTTTTAAGGAGATTCTCTTCCTAAGAGATTCTTCATATTTGTGTTTTAATCCACAAAAGTAATCCCAAAATGGACAATTTCCTGATTCCAGTTGTGCAGCTATTATATCAAACTTTTCTCCTGATTTTTTATCAGCTTCTACAATTAGAATACCACCATACTTATATTTCGGTTCTAGAGTCATTTTAGTTTACCTATAAGTAAATTCAAGAAAAATTTTTTAAAATATTAAAATTTCGTATAATGCAAATATCTATTAAATTTAGATATTTAACATGTCCTTATAAATTTTGCAAGAATCATAATAAATTATGTCACTAAAAACCATAATTTTTATGTAATTATAAAAAATATAATTAACGAAAAGTTACAGATTGACTAACCAAAATGATTATATTATTTATCTATTTAACAGGCTACATAATCTGATTCAAATTCAAACAAATTTTTTGAAACATTTTGAAAGGTAGTTTTGTTGTTTGGATATCTTGTTTATTTTGTATTTCTATCTTGACTTATCAAAAATTGATAGATAGAATATTAATATAATTGTCAATTTTTGAACATCATTTATGATATATTATATTTAGTATAAAAATTTGAATTGACAGAATTACTAGCTAAAATATTTTACATACAATCTGCTTTACTGTAAGTTTAGCAGATTGAAAGGGGGGTTATGGAGCAGAATACTGCAAAACTGGAAGATTTTAAAAGGATGTATCCCGAAAAGTTTCTTCCAGAAGAGAAGATTTTCAGCCACATTAACAGGGGCGACCGAATCTTCATTGGAACAGCCTGCAGCGAGCCCCAGTATTTAGTCAATGCACTAGTTGAATATGTAAAATCATACCCCAAGGCATTCTTTGATACTGAAGTTATCCATGTGTGGACGTTAGGCGTTGCGCCTTACGCTGATGAAAAATTTAAACAAAATTTCCGACATAATTCTTTTTTTATTGGCAACAATACCCGTGATGCAATAAATCAGGGTATAGCCGACTACACTCCTATTTTCCTTTCGCATGTGCCTAATTTGCTGCGTAAAGGCATCATTGAGATTGATGTTGCACTGGTTCAAACATCATTACCCGATGAACATGGTTTCCTCAGCTTAGGTGTTAGTGTTGATATTGTAAAAACAGCAGTAGAAAGTGCACGGCTTGTGGTTGTACAGGTTAACAAATACATGCCACGTGTTCACGGTGATGCATTCATTCACATTAAGGATGTTGACTTTATTGTTCCGTATGATGAACCCATTCTAGAATTCACATCTAAAGTGTCTGATGAAATATCCAACCGTATTGGCAAATATGTTTCATTGATTATTCAGGATGGTGACACTATTCAGGTTGGCTATGGCAGGATGCCCAATGCTATATTAAAGCACCTTATCACCAAAAAGAATTTAGGCGTTCATACTGAATTGCTTACCGATGGCATTGTGGAGCTTATGAAAGCAGGTGTTATCACCAATTCTGAAAAAACAGTGGATAGAGGAAAAACAATTGCCTCATTTTGCATGAGCACAAAAGCAACCTACGAATATATCCATGATAATCCATCCATTGAGTTTAAAACTATCGATTACACTAACAATCCGCTCATCATTGCGCAGCAACGCAGGATGACTGCAATAAATGCTGCTTTGCAAATAGATTTAACAGGTCAGGCCACTGCTGAGTCGCTGGGCAAAATGTTTTTCAGCGGCATAGGTGGTCAGGCCGACTTTATGCAAGGTGCGGTACTTGCCCCTGGTGGCAAAACTATCCTGACCCTGAGGTCTACAACAGAAAATGAACAGGAATCACGTATTGTGCCATTTATACCGGAAGGTGCAGGCATTACACTCAATCGTGGTGATGTCCATTATGTGGTAACCGAGTATGGGATAGCCTATATTCATGGCAAGAACATCAGGGAACGAGCTATGGATTTAATTGCGATAGCTCATCCCAAATTCAGGCCATGGCTTATAGAAGAAGCCAAGAAAAATGGTCTCATCTATCGTGACCAGGCTTTCATACCGGGTAAAAAAGGCGAGTACCCGGAACACCTTGAAACATACCGTACCACAAAGACAGGCATCAAGCTTAAACTACGTCCTGTCAAGATCAGCGATGAAGAACTCTTAAAGGACTTTTTCTATTCACTATCCGACCAGAGCCTCTACAGGCGCTTTATATCAACACGCAAAGACATGCCCCATGAGCGGCTTCAGGAGATGGTGGTAATTGATTACACCAAAGAGATGGTGATTTTAGCTGTGATTGAACAAAATGAAAAAGAAGTTGTGGTCGGCGTTGGTCAATACGGTATACAGGAATTTCAACACTGGGCAGAAGTGGCATTTGCTGTGCGTGATGATTATCAATATAAAGGCATTGGTCAGGTACTGTTATCATATCTGACTCAGATAGCAAAGAGAAATGGTTTGCTGGGATTCACTGCAGAAGTGCTTGTGGAAAACAAGCCCATGCTGCATCTATTTGAAAAAATGGGGTTTAATATAGAAAAAAGGAGTAGCGCAGGAGTATATGAATTGAAGATGGAATTTAGGGGAGATGAACAATGAAAGCAAAAAAGGATAGTATTGTTTCTTTATTCCAGCCCAAAAGTGTTGCAGTAGTTGGTGCTTCATCCCAACCGGGCAAAATTGGGTTCAGCATCACCCGAAATATCATTCAGGGTGGTTTTAAGGGTAAAATTTATCCAATAAACCCCAAAGGTGGTGCCATTTTAGGCGTTGATTGCTACCCAAGCATTTCAGATGTTAAGGATGAAATTGACGTAGCAACAATCTGTGTTCCTGCAAAGTTAGCATTTGATGCAGTTAAGGAATGCGCTGATAAAGGCGTAAAACATGTTCAGATTATTACCTCAGGCTTCTCCGAAGTTGGCGAGGTTGAACTGGAACACAAAATTGTGGAATATGCCAATTCCAAAGGAACACGGGTACTTGGCCCAAACATCTTTGGCGTATACTCTGCATCAGGTAATTATAATTCAACATTCTCTGCCACAGATATTTTACGAGGCAATGTTGCCATCCTTACCCAGAGTGGTGCACTGGGGATAGCAATGATAGGGAAAACTGCTGTTGAAAACATGGGATTATCCGCTATCGTATCACTGGGTAACAAAGCAGATATTGACGAAGCAGACTGTTTAGATTTTGTCATGCGCGATCAGGAAACAAAGGTTATTTTGATGTACATTGAAGGCGTAAAAGATGGCGAACGTTTTATTGAAGCTGTTCGCGAAGCAACAAAGTTAAAACCAATTGTTGTATTAAAATCAGGCCGATCAAAACGAGGTGCAATGGCTGCTGCTAGCCATACTGGTTCGCTGGCTGGTTCAGATGAAATTTTTGATGCTATTGCACGACAGACAGGGTTACTGCGTGCTGAAAGCTTACAGGAAGCATTTAACTGGTGTAAGTTTTTAGCATATTCACCACGCCCCAAAGGAAAGAATACTGTTATTGTTACCAATGGTGGCGGTATTGGTGTTATGGCAACTGATGCATGTGAAAAATATGGTGTTGAACTGTATGACGACCAGCTAGTATTAAAAGAAGTATTTGGTCCGGCAACACCTGACTTTGGTTCAACCAAAAATCCGGTAGACATTACCGGTGGAGCAAAAGCTGCAGATTATGACCTGGCACTCACCGCACCAACACGTTCTGAAGACATGCACGCAACTCTGGCATTGTACTGTGAAACAGCTACATTTGATGCTGAAAACTTAGCACCAATGATCAGAGATACCTATGGCAAGCATTTGGCCAGCGGCAAGCCTGTTGCGTATGCGATAGTTGGTGGCAAAGTAGTTGAAGACGCAGTAGTTCAACTGCGTAAAATGAATGTTCCGGTTTTCCCTGAAGTATACGAAGCTGTATCATGTATGGGTGCGTTGTATAAATACACCAACATGTTAGCCGAACGTGATGACAGTGTAGAAGATGCACAGATGGACATAGCTACTATTAACAAGATTATTGATGGCGCACTTGCTGACGGAAGAACATTCCTTCTTGCAAACGAAGGGCAGGCTGTAATGAAAGCTTCCGGCGTCATGATACCAGGCGCAGGTATTGGTAAATCGATAGACGAGTGTGTACGATTGGCTGAGCAGATAGGTTACCCGGTTGTTATGAAGGTTGTTTCTCGTGACATCTTACACAAATCTGATGCTGGCGGCGTTGCATTAGACATATTGAATAAACAGGAAGTAATGGATGCCTATGAAGCTATTATGAAGAACTGTCGCGCATATAAGGAAGATGCAGTCATAGATGGCATTGAAGTATGCGAAATGGTTCAGAAAGGTGTTGAACTCATCATAGGTGCCCGCAGAGACCCACAGTTAGGTCCAATTGTCATGTGTGGTCTGGGTGGTATTTATGTTGAGGTCATGAAAGACGTTGCATTCAGGGCTGCATCAATCAATAAGAAAGAAGCACGCTCAATGCTTTCTGAAATTCGTTCATATCCATTACTGTTAGGCGTTCGCGGTGAAGAGCAGAAAGATATTGATATTGTTGTTGACACAATTATTAAAGTTGCAACAATCATAAGGAAGATACCGCGAATCACAGATATCGAGATTAATCCTGTCGTGGTCTATGAGCAGGGCAAAGGCCTTAAAGCTGTAGACGTCAGGATAATAATTTCTAAATCGTAAGTGAGGTGTAATTATGAATAAAATAGTATTTGCGTGTACACGAAGAAGCGCCGGGAAAACAACCATTTTCACTGGTCTGGCAAAAGCAATGGGCAAGGAAGTAGCATATATGAAGCCCTTTGGCGATAGACTGATATACAGGAAAAAACGGTTATGGGACTATGATGCTGCACTTCTGACTAATCTTTTTGGCCTGGAAGAAAATCCTGAAGATATGACCATTGGATTTGAGCATGCCAAGCTGCGCTATGTGTATGATGAAGCCCGGATTAAAGAAAAGCTTCAGGAAGTGGCAAAATCAATTGCCAAAAACCGTGAAGTTCTCTTCATCGAAGGTGGCAAAGATTTAGCCTATGGCGTTTCAGTATATCTTGACCCAATAACTGTTGCAAAATCACTTGATGCAAAGCTTGTTCTCATTGTTGGTGGCAATGATGATGTCATCATTGATGACATTACCCTTTTCAAAAAGTATGTTGATACAAGTGATATTAACTTCCTGGGTGTTATCATCAACAAGATCCACGATCTTGATGATTTTAAGAGCACCTATGCTGATAAAATTGAAAAAATGGGTGTTCCTATTTTAGGAATGATTCCCTATGCAGCTGACCTTACCTACTTCTCCATGGACTATCTGTCAGAAGCATTGTTTGCTAAAGTTATAGCTGGTGAAGCTGGCTTAAATAGGGTTGTGAAGAATGTATTTCTTGGTGCAATGTCAGTCAATGAAGCACTGCGAAATCCTCTTTTCAATAAAGAAGGCAAGCTCTTGATAACAAGCGGCGACAGAAGTGACATCATCATTTCTGCACTTGAAACAAATACTGTTGGTATCATTTTAACCAACAATATTCTGCCACCTTCAAACATCATTTCAAAAGCAGCTGAAAAGAACATCCCGCTGCTTTTAGTTTCAAGCAATGCTTATCAGGTAGCAGGCCAGATTGACAAGATGGAAGCTTTATTAACCAAAGATAATAAGGAAAAGATTGCTCTGGCTGAAAAGCTGGTAAAAGAAAATGTGAAAGTTTCTGCTCTATAGACGCAATTGACTTTTACAAAAAAAAGGGGCTACAAAAGCCCCTTTTTTTTGCATTTATTGTAATTTTTAGATTACACTGTGCCATCAACATAACAGCCATGAAGATAGTGATTATAATCATCTTTCCCTTACTTCTCAATACAATTATGATAAGGATGTGACTGTAGTATATAATTAAAGAACTCATCAATTTAATTTTTTGTCGGTATAAAGTTCCTTGACAGGGCATAACGTTGTTATGCTATAGTAATTGGAGTTTATCAAAACTATACCAATGTGTCAGATATGGCAACACCATATATGTTACAAAATATGTATGATAGCTCTGTGTATCTGTGCCAGGAACGTATCTGGCATCAGATAATTGATACGGCCTTTCAGCGGGGATTTCAGCCTGTGGGTACACGGCTTGACTATTATTACGAGTTAGATCTGGTCTGGGATACTGAGACCACATTTATGGAAAAAATATTTACATCTATCATGACACATGCACGCTGCCTAAACTGGAATAAGTATAATTTCAAAGACAGAGAAAACCAGATAGTATGCGATGAAGACTGCAGCGAACTATTGTATGTTTTACAGGATATCCTGCCGCAGGATTTAAAAGATTTTTTTTCCAAAGGCTCTTTTAGAATATGCAGTGACTAATAACTAAATTTAAAACTAAAGGGGGTACTTATATGGCCATTGTAGAATGGAAAAAGGATGAAAACATAGCAATTATCACCATGAACACAACAGAAAACCGCCATAACGTGATGTTTGCACAGGCAATGTTGCAGGCTCTGGATGAAATTGAAGCTGATAAGGAAATTAATGGTATTGTGCTTACATCAAGTGATGCAAAGAATTTCAGTTTAGGTGTTGATATTGAATGGCTGATGCCACGTATGGCAGAAAAAGATTTCAAGGCAATCAAAGATTTCATGTATGGCATGAATAATGTGTTTAAGCGCCTGCTGCTTATACCCATGCCGGTTGTTGCAGCCATAAACGGGCATGCTTTTGGCAATGGAGCAATCCTTTCATGTGCATGCGATTTCAGATTCATGCGCTCCGACAGAGGATTTTTCTGCTTTCCTGAAGTTGATTTAGGAATCCCATTTTTGCCAGGTATGATCGCGTTTGTTAAAAAAGCTATTCCCTACTATAAATTCAATGAGATGAAACTCACCGGCAGGCGTGTAGGAGCACCTGAGCTTGCCGAACACCATGTGATTGAAAAAGCCTGCGCCAATGTAGAGGAACTCATGAAGGAATCAATTGCATTTGCAAAATCATTCAAGAAAAAACGTGGCATTTTTGGCGAGCATAAAAAAAGGCTTCACAAACATATAATCGAAGTTATAGATAAGGAAGACCCTGAGTTTATTGAATCATTGTTTTTATTTATTCAGGATTAACACTTCAAATTAACATTAATATTGAAAACCCTCGCTTCCCATAGTGAGGGTTTTTTAATATAAAAAATTTCGTTGACATATTAATGTCCATTCATTAATTTTTACAGTAACTATCGCACACAAAAAAACAGTTGGAGGTCTTCAATGTCATTAGATCCTTCTGTAAAAAAAGTTCTGGAATTGTTAAAAAATATTGAATTAAGCAGTTTGACCGTTGAACAGGCCCGCAAATTGATGGATATGGGTATTGATAGGCAGATCAAAGAAGATGTAAAATCAACCAGTGATTTTAAAATAACCTACAATGATATTTCTCTTTCTTGCCGTCTATATGAGCCATTTACCACTACTGATGCACTTATTATATATTACCATGGTGGCGGATTTATGTTTGGTAATATTGAACTTTTTGACCATGTATGCAGGAAAGCAACCAATTCTTCAGGTTGTAAAGTCATATCAGTTGAATACAGATTAGCTCCAGAACATAAATTCCCCGCTGCTGTTGATGATGCATACCATTCATTTAGATGGATTAAAGATCATGCTAAAAACTTTGATATTAATCCTTCAAAAATTGCTATAGCAGGCGACAGTGCTGGCGCCAACTTAGCCACAGTAACCTGTCTTCGATGTAAAGATACCAGCATGGATTTACCCAAACTTCAGGTACTCTTTTATCCAGTTGTGGCACCTGATGTATGTTCAGAATCAGTACGGCAATTTGGAGATGGATTTTTTTTAACCAGAGCATCAATGAAATGGTTCACACAGCTATATCTTTCATCACCTGCTGATTTTATTAATCCTTACATGTTCCCAATCTTTCATCAAAATCCTGCTGGGATCCCAGAAGCTATTATTATAACAGCTGAACATGATCCTTTACGTGATCAGGGTGAAATGTATAACCTGTTTTTACGTGAAGCAGGAATACAGTCAACATGTATACAGGCAAAGGGGATGATACATGGATTCTTGAATTTCAGCTACCTGATACCATCGGCTGTAAGTATTGCAGATATGGTCTGGTGTGTTGTTGGCAAAAAACTTGTTGTTTAAATGTATTATTTTATCCTGATATATTCTATCTCAGCTTGTGTCTTTGTGCTGCACACAAGAATATAAATGCCAGAAGATTTCAAGAGATCATGTTTTTTTGTATTAATCTTTCGCGCCACAAGTTCCCCATCAATAAACAAGGAAAGCGTTTTGCCTTCACTACGCAATTCATACTCATGCCATTGAGTCGTTGTATACGGGATTTTGTATCCGCACACATCAACCTCTTCAGGCAACAATGTTATCACCGCAGCAAGCCCTCCGTAGCCAACAACTCCAGCAAGAATAACATTCCCACTAAGCAAGCGCCCTTTTACCTTACACACCATATTCTGAAAGCTACCAGTTTTTTTGTAAAGACCACCCTTTTCACCTGAATCGAGCTTAACAATATGTATATCTTTAAGTTTGGTAAAACTTATAGCTTCCTCAAAGCCAGGATACATATGTTGCCAGCCTTTTGGCGTATGCGAATCAATCCATTCGCTAAAATGTTCATCAATAGTAAAACCTTCATCCTCTGAGACCAAATTTTTTGTCATAGGCTCAATGCGCTCTAAAAACTTGCCAAACACCCATCCCCTGCTGCCACTTACGGAAACTACCCTGTACCAGTAGTCACGCACATCGCCAATCTGTACTGAATCCATTGAACGCTCTAATTGAATAACAAATTCACCTTTATTAAGCTTTCCGGTAATCTGCCCATGAGTACCAGCTGAATCACGTAGATTGACATTTTCACCTTTGCATCTGAACAACCGGTAATACTCTGCACTTGTGTGATACTTATTGCAGAAGTTCTGAATCATTTCAGTAAGCTTTTCAGCATGCCCTTTTAATTCAATTTTTGGGTTTCCCAGCGCTTTTAATACCATATTTACAAGCGATGACAGGTACGTAGTTTCAGGATAGCGTTTATAGAACTCAATAACTGGATTGATAGTACCCGGATGTTTGCTCATAATAAATTGCAGCATATCAAAGTCTATTGATTCTATGTAGCGACTGCCAGGATACAATGACACAAATTCGTCATATAACGTGCCACCCATGGATATATAACACTCCGGATCAGTAACAAGAATAAGATCCGCCTCTGTCTCTTTGTTTATTTCTTCTAATTTAGCTTTGAGCTTAGATTCAATTTTTTTGTTTTTTGTTTTTTGTATTTCTTTGCACTCATCAGCATAGTCCTCATTCAATTCATTAATAAATCCTAAAAGCGCTTTTAAACGGTAATAATATATGCGTTCACCATCTTCATAACCTGAAGTTTTTGCAAGTGTATTAAGCACCTTTAACGCCTTCTTATAATTCCCGCTGTCAATGTACTCAATAGCATTGTCAATGGTTGCCGGTGCCATAGCTCTATATATAACGACGCCAGCTATGATCACACCAATAACTACAAGAGCTATAAATTTTTTTGACATATATTCCTCACCATGGATAAACATTGTTCACAATCATTGCTAAAAGTTCATGTGCATGTTCAACAAATATACCAGTATCCCTTGCATCTACTTCATTAAAGCCTTTACAATTAAAGCGATAGTTCATGTCAGGGGCATATATAACAAAAGGAACAGGATCGCTTGAATGTGTACGCAAGCTTAGCGGTGTTGGATGATCAGGCATCACCAGCACTGTGAAATTGCCGTAGCGATTGAGCTTATTTACAACAGGACCCACAACTTTAGCATCAAAATCCTCTATCGCTTTAAGTTTATGTTCTAAATTACCTTCATGCCCCGATTCGTCAGGTGCTTCAACATGCAAAAACACAAAATTTGCATTCTTCATTGCATCAATACAAGCCTGTGCTTTACCGCTGTAGTTTGTATCAATATAGCCTGTTGCACCTTCAACATGAATTGGGGTAAGTCCCGCTGCCCTTCCAATACCATGTATTAAGTCAACCGCTGCAATAGTATGTCCGTGTAATCCAAACCGTGTTGAGAGTGGCTCCATCTTTGGCCTGAAGCCACCTCCCCACAGCCATAACCCCGTTGGATTGCCCTTAAACTTTAGTTTTGCATCTGCAATTTTTTTACTATGAGCTATCGCCCCTGCTGCTTTTTGCATGATGTCATTTAGCAATTCACTGTTTGCACCTTTAGGCAGGTATTCATGAATTTTTTTTCCCTGTATATCATGGGGTGGCGTGGTAATTGGTAGTTCACCTTTAAAATTACGCACCACCATAATATTGCGATATGATACACCTGCATAAAATTCAACGCCATCCCTGTGTATTGTATTTTTTATTTCATCAATGACAATCTTTGAAAATTCTGAATCAATGTGACCTGCAGCAAAATCGTTCATAATATCATGTTCGATAGTTACCATATTACACCGGAATGCAACATCATCAGGTCCTAAATTAATGCCCATATTGAGTGCCTCAAGCGGTGCTCTGCCGGTATAACAGGTAGCAGGGTCATAGCCAAACACGGAAAGGTTTGCAACATCACTTCCCGGTGGCATGCCTGAAGGTACCGTGCGAGCAAGACCGCATATTCCATTTTTTGCCAGATAATCCATGTGATCGGTTTTAGCATACTGTAATGGCGTGTTACCTCCTAACTCTTCGATTGGGTAATCAGCCATGCCATCGCCAATAAGTATTGCAATTTTTCGCTCACTCATAAAGTAATTCCACCATATCTCCTGTTGTTACAGCTAAACGTTTGCTTGCATCTTTTTGATTCATACAAATTTCAATAAATCCGCTACTACCTTTTAATATACCAATTGCCTCTAATGGCACATCAGCATACGTTTTACAATGGTATAAAGTATAGCGCTTATTATTAACGATTATTGCATTTAATTGTAAAGAATACTGTTCATTTGGCAATGATAAAATACAATTGCCAAACCTGTCAATGTGCACTACCCTTGTATACACAGTATCCACTTTGATGTCATACCATGGAAACGGATGTTGTACATAATTTGTGCACTCCTTGCAATGGATAGCCTCTATACCCTGCATGGCTAATCGGGAAGCTAACATTGCAAAAATGTCTCGTCCATGAAATGTTGATGAAGCATGGACAAACTCCTGTGTATCCACTGACCACACTTTTATGGTATTCTGATTAAGACATCCTGCTATACCATTATCTGGCATAAAAAAATAATACCTGTCATCATGTATCAGTAAAATATTTCGTTGTGTACCCACTCCAGGATCTACAACTACCAAAAAGATAGTATTATCAGGGAAATACCTGTACGATGTTGTAAGGATATATTGAGCATGTTCTATTGAATAAGGGACTATATGGTGGCATATATCCACTATAGATCCGGTATATCCTTGTGAATAAATCACTCCTTTAACAACACCAACATAGGGATCATTTATTCCAAAATCTGTAATAAGGGCTATCATGACAAACCTTTGCTTTTTGTTACTATTTTTAAATTATATCAAACTATTGTCAAATTGAAAAAACTCAGTTTATTTCATCATCAAAAATGAAATTGATGATTATGTTATTTTCAATCCTACCTTTTTAAGAAAGGCAATACATCTCATTAACAGGAAACTTCATGTTGATTATTTTAGATAAAAAAGACTTGCAATTACGCTATATTCTTAGTATACGTTAAGAGAACAGTGAATTTATAAACATTTAACTCACTTTAAATATCATGGAAAGTACATTAGAAAAAATCCAATTCAGGCTAAACCAGAGCAGGGAAAAAATCAAACTGGCTTCCATTTTCCTTGAAAAAAAGAATTATTGTGATTCCGTTTTGGCTTCTTACCGGGCAATTTTTTATGCTATCCGTGTGTTTTTAGTTGATAAAGATATTGATTCAGATGATCCAGATAGGATTATTGAAATATTTGAAAAATATTTACAATCAACATTATTTGGGAATACAACTATTATTGAAATTGCAAGACGGTCAAAAGAGATAAAGGATTTTGCTGTTAACTCAAATGGTCAGATTCAGTATGAACAGGCTGAAGTGATGCTTAACAATGCAACAACAATTTTACATGAAGTTGAACGGTATTACTCACATTAACCACTTTTCCATTGTGAACCATCATTGAAATATTCTTTTTTCCATATAGGAACACTTTTCTTTAATTCATCAATAATAAACTGAGATGCATTAAACGCTTCTTTACGATGCATTGCAGTAACAATAATTACTACACTTGCCTGCCCAATGTCTACACGGCCTAACCGATGTACCACGATGCAATCGTTAATGGTAAATTGTTTTAAAGCCTTCTGCATAATTGTAGTAAGTTCTTTTATTGCCATGGATTGATGCGCTTCATATTCTAAGTATAATACTTCCCTACCATTATCAATATTCCGCGGCCTGCCAATAAAACATACTACCGCTCCATCGGAAGGATTGGTGCATTGTGCAAGCAATGCATCCACATCAATTGGTTCATATTGTAACGTACACAGCTTCATAAAAGAATCAACCCCCTCCTACGGGAGGAATAAGGTCAACAACATCATTTTCATGAATTACCGCATCAGGGGAACAATACTCTTCATTTATTGCTACAAATAAAGTTTTTGCTATACGCTTAAATTCCTGATTTGAATGCGCTAAAAGGCGCACCAGTTCAGAGGCTGTTATATCATTTTCAACATCAAATTGTTTTTTTCTGAAACCTAATACCTCAGCTGCTTCTGCAAATGCCTGAACTATAATTTTCATAATTTTTTATTTCTTCTTGGTGTTTCGTTTTTTCATAAAAAGGTAGTGTTTCACATAAGGGTGAAACATCTCTGGCACTGCTGTCAGTTCTAATTCATCAGAGTGATTAATAATCTGATTCACAAGGCTTTTTGTCAAATCCTCTTCAGCAGAATCTATTACAGTCCTGAAACGTTTTACCACTTCTTTGTCAACAGCATCAACCGAAAGTTTATTCATAACTGTACATAATTTCAAAAGATTTGTTTTTCTTTTGCCTTTTGATTGGGGCTTTTTTGAATCCTTCTTCAATGGCATGAGAAAATTACCTCCCAAAAAATAATCTGCAATGTTAAAAGTATTCTATATTATGTAAAGATTAATTTCAAAAAAATATAAACAAACGTAATCTAAAAATATTCTTTTACCGAAATATGTAGTGAATCATACTTTTTGCAGGAGAAACGTTTATGAAATGTGATAAATGTGGTTGCGAGATAAACCAATTAAATCATTATTATATTCCTGATCCAAAACACCATAAAGGTAAACGATATTGCATTCGTTGCGCTAAAGAAGAAAATATCATAACGCTCATTTAACTGCAATAAATTTTTTAAAACTTCTTTGCACAACAACTCACACTACCACAAACATTTAGCTTGACATGGAAACATAATCCATGCCACAATTTTAGTATGCCAACTAATCAAATTACAATTTTAATTGTGGATGATGAAGAAAAGATCTGTAACAGATTGGCCACCGTCATCCAGAGGGAAGGTTATGCTGTTACCGCAACCACACAACCTGATAAGGCAATAGAATATCTTTCACAGCAACCATTTGATATAATTTTAACCGACCTCAATATGCCACAAAAAAGCGGCTTTCAAATAATGGAATATATTCAGCAAACAGGACTGAATGTTCTTATTATAGTCATAACTGGCTATGCTTCAGTTGATACCGCAATACAATCAATCAAGTTAGGAGCTTACGATTTTATACAGAAGCCATTTGACATAGAAACACTTAAGTTAACCATAAAACGTGCAGCATTAACCATAAAACTAAGGCGAGAAAACGAACGATATATTGAAGAATTGAAAAAGCTTAACAACTTAAAGAATGAATTTATATCAGTGGTATCACATGACCTTCGCTCACCGCTTGCAACTATTGGTGCCTATGTTAAATATCTTACAAAAAAAGACGATTTCCCGGAGCAGTATGTCCGATACCTTCATATTATTGGTGAGATTGCAGAAAATTTATATTCACTGGTTAATGAATTGCTGGATATTTCAAAAATTGAATTAGGTATTTTGCATTTAAACTATGAGGATGTTGATATTAATGCTGTTATACATTCAACAATTGAAAATTTTTCAACCCTGGCAAAGGAAAAGAATAATGAAATTGTATATACACAAAAACCTGACAATCCTATTATCAGAATTGATAAAATTAAGATTATGCAGGTACTGAACAATCTTATTAGCAATGCAATTAAGTTTACTGAAAACGGCTTAATAGAAGTTTCTGCTATTTCCAGCAATAACGGGATAACCATCAATGTTAAAGATAACGGTATGGGAATTGACGAAGAATTAAAAAAAAGTATTTTGGATCCATACACCATTTTCCATACCAATGGTACCCGTGGTGAAACTGGAACGGGTCTTGGGCTTGCCATATGCAAGCGTTTTGTAGAACTTCATGGTGGAAACATTGCACTTGACAGTGAACTGGGAAAGGGTAGCACCTTTACAATATATATTCCTCATGCAAAACAGTGATAAAGTGCCGATATCATGAAAAAATTTTTTACAGTAAGTTTTTCCAAACGCTTTCCGCTATTGATAATAGTAACAATC
>Ga0209204_1001799_pt1 | contig 18954 bp, 25 predicted proteins | sample AD_JPNMR2_MetaG_FD_184425 | JGI IMG/M metagenome (GOLD analysis project Ga0209204, IMG submission 184425) | Active sludge microbial communities of municipal wastewater-treating anaerobic digesters from Japan - AD_JPNMR2_MetaG (SPAdes) (version 2) | ecosystem: Engineered > Bioreactor > Anaerobic...
TTCTCTTTCTGAAGTGCTAAGGCCATCAATAAACACTCCTCACTATTTTACTCAAACCTGAACTGTACCAAACAAAAAAGCTAAGCGGTCCTTGTTTTAAGAAACCAGCTTAGCCTCCGATTTTTCGTTCATATTCGGTACGCAACTCTGTCAATGTAAGGCTTTTTCCACGCATGATTTCCTCCGCTGTCTCCTGTCTCAGATCATATACTCGATTTGATCCTTAAATAAAATCCGGTGAATCCGGTCTCGTAACTCCTTATACTCCTGATTCCGGGAGTCTTCCAACCGATCCCAATCAATGTTCAGTTCCGCTTTGACTTGACCCGGATGAGGCGACAATAACACAATCCGCGTCCCCAGCAAAATCGCTTCATCAATTGAATGAGTCACAAAGACCAGGGTGAAATGCGAGCCACTCCACAGTTCCAACAACTCTTCCTGCATCTTCTGGCGGGTCAAGGCATCCAACGCCGCAAACGGTTCATCCATCAAGATTATTTTTGACCGCAGAGCCAGACACCGGGCGATCGCCACCCGCTGCTTCATTCCGCCTGATAGCGTATGCGGATAGGAGTGCGCAAATTTGATCAGATTTACTTTTCGCAAATAAAACTCGGCTTGATCCTTCGCTTCCTGCAATGGCATCCTCCGGCTGGTCGTTAAGGCAAAGACCACATTCTCCAATACCGTTTTCCAGGGAAGTAACTGCTCAAACTCTTGAAAAACCATCCCCCGGTCCGGCCCCGGTTTGACGATCTCCCGACCTTCAAGGCGAATTACCCCTTCCGTCGGTCGCAGATAACCCCCGATTGCTTTGAGTAAAGTCGACTTGCCACAACCAGACGGACCTAATAAGATCAGCCGCTCGGATTGGTAAGCTTGAAAATTAACACGATAAGTCGCCGTCACCAAATACTCTTTGGTCTTATACTGCAAAGTAACATCGTTGACATCTAAAAAAGGCGCGTCGATGATTGTATTTTGAGCAAGCGCCATCCTCAACTCCCCTTTTTGTGATGAATATCAGGGAAGAATAACTCTTTCCAGTTGGCCGGTTTGGTTTTAATCGAACCAATCTGATATAAGAAATCACTGAATTTGGTGATCCGCAATGGCGCTGAATCATAATTGATCTGCGGATTATTTAATTGGGCCAAGATATCGCTGACAGATTCATTGCTTTTCGAAGCCTTAATATATAACTCCGCCGCTTCGCGTTTATTATTTTTAATCCAGGCAATCGCTTCATCGATCGATTGCAAGACAACCTTGTTGAGCTTTGGATTATTATCATAAAACTTCTTAGTTGTCGAAAGGACATTCATCGTATGAGGTCCACCAAGGATCTCATAAGAATCAACAATCTTCCGCACTTTGGAATTCTCCAGTTCCTGAAAGCTAAATGGCGGGGTCGCAAAATGTGCAGTCACTTCCGACTTGCCAGATAATAAAGCAACCAATGCATCCGGATGCTTCAATGAAACTGTAAGCGAATCCAGTTTCGAAAAATTCTCATTGCCAAATTCCTGCGCTGCTGCCATCTGCAGGATAACCGCCTGGATCGAAACTTTAACCGCTGGAACAGCAATCCGGTCTTTCTCGGTAAAATCGCGAATTGATTTCACTTCCGGGTTGACCGTATTTAAATAGATCGGCGTATGGTCCAAAGCCGCCAATGCTTTAACAGCACCTTTGGACTTATCCCAGAGAGTGATAAATGGCGCCACACCGCCTGAGATGTAATCAACGCTTCCTGAAAGTAAGGCATCATTGGCTGAAGCACCACTCCCCAGAGTAACCCATGAGGTTTTCACTGCTCCCAGATTGGCCGCCTTCGCATTTTTCTCAATCAACCGTTGCTCTTCCACAACGATCAACGGTAAATATGCCAACCCGTATTGTTTAGCAATCCTGATCTCCTTCTCCTTAGCTACTACCGTGGCAAGCAATCCGGTAGTCAAGACAATTACCAATAAGAACGCTAATAGTGTTTTTTTCATAACTATCCCTCCTGAATTAATCGTTTAAGATTTATATTACATTCAATAATTTTAAAAAATAAAAAAGCTGAGCCAAACCCTTCCTATAAGGGTTGAGACTCAGCCTCCGGTTTTTCCGGTCAACCTCGTTCTAAACTATAAATTATATAATTAACGGGGGAATTTTCCTAATAAATCTAAATAAATAACTGTAACTTATTTCAACCTTACCTTCTCATTCTTTTCAATCTGGACGACTTTACCGTTTTGAATAATCAAAGTAACTGAACCATAAACTATCTCCGACAACAAACGTAATAATCGTTGCAGATCCTCATTTGATAATATGCTTTCTGTTTTATTGGTTTCATTATCCGGCACTATCACCAACTCCTCCACTCAAAATCTTTGACTAAACAACCCGAAGCCGATTACTTTTAGTTTGGGGTTCTGCAGTGGAATAAGTCCAGTCAAGCTGCTCCGAGATATTAACCTGAATCACAACATTATCCTGTTTGACAACCGTGATCGAACCGTTTTTAACATTATTAAGCGCCTGTAAGATTGTTTGTTCAAATACATTCCCGTTCAATTGTTTTTTCTTGTTAGCAATTGGCATTGTTCCTTCTCCTCCCTTTAGCACCCAATTAAATTATATGTATTCCAATTGGTTTAGTAGTATTTAAATTTAAAAAAATATCTGATTTTTAGATATAATACATCGGAGTCTCATTTTGATTTTTATATTCCTCAACCAGATCAGCCAGGGTAATCGAATCAACCGTCTGATTGATACAAGCATTGAGTTTATCCCACACATTTTTCTTAATACATTTTTGAAAGAAATTTTCTCCGGTTCCATCAGCCTCATTCTCATCAATAATCGAGAGACTGCCTTCCAAGACCCGAAGGATCGTTCCCACTTTAATATTTTGTGGTTCATCTCCCAATATATAACCACCCTGCGCTCCCTTGACGCTACGAATCAGACCAGCTTTACGCAGAATTGAAAAGACTTGTTCCAGATAATTATCAGAAATATTCTGACGTTCGGCAATGCTACACAATGAAACATGCTCTCCGTTAGAAAACACTGCCAAATCCAGCATTGCCCGTAAACCATATCTTCCTCGCGTTGATAGTTTCATTCCACACCCTCATTGTTTCCAAGTATTCCTATATAATTACTATGATTTTAACACGTTCACCCCTTGCTGTCAACAAAAAGCTGGGTTATTTTTAAATTAAATTTGAATCCGTTTTCTATTGGTCCACCGTTCCGGGCCTCCTTAAATCGTCCAAGGTTTCTCCTTCCTAATGGACAGGTAAAGTATCGGAACAGGAAAGGCCATCAGCTCATCGAGTTCTGCTTTAATTGGGAGCGTGATCAGAATCCAACAAGTTATATCTGCTATAGTAAAGATAAAAAAATTTTATATAATACTTTCAAAGAGCAGAATTTATAGAAATAATCTTCTCTCATATCTATCTCACCAGAGTAAACCTCTCTCTGATCAGGAAGGGCATTTAAAAACCGGTCATTTTTTACGGTCCAAATTAAGTCAAAAGGATCCCTGTTAATATGATATGATTCAAAAAATTGCCGGGTCTTATTTTGATAGGTTACAATCCTCTTCTTAAGGTCGACCGTCTTTTCCAACTCACCTGTTAGTCCATAATAGTAGACTTGATCCCCTTTTCTTGCAACGCCAAATCCTCTTGTCTTTCTCTGTGAGTCCACCTTGGAATTGCCCCCCAAAAGACCAAGGAGCAAGATAATAACTACGAACCAGATTGATTTTAACAGTTTTTGCCGTCTCATTTTTCCACCTGCCTACTTTAGATTTCCAAAGTCAACTAAGTATAATTCCATATCATGCACTACACCTAATACTTTTGGGGCTGATGTTGCAATTTGAAGATTTTCAAAATTTCTAACAAGGTTTACCGTATGCAATAATTTACCAAATCTCTTCAATTTCATCTCTTGTAGTGGTCAATAGTTTCACTTCCGGTGTCTTAGCAACTGAAACCGTAGTTACCGGTAATGACACCAATAATACCATAAGCAGTAATAATAGCACTTTTCGTAACATCATAGACCTCTTTCTAGATTTTACATATAATTTTTTAATGCGAATAGAAAAACCCTGCTATTCCATAACCAACATCTTTTCTGCCATTCCTATATTCAGTAATTATCATATCTCCAACCATTCTTTGGTTAGAAATCTTTCCTTGAAATTCAAAACTAATCTCTTCTTTTTCTCTAATTTGAACCCGTTCAAACGCTCTCGCATGGTGTGTTTCACTGGCGACATCTACACCAATGATTAATGTTTGATCTGTATTTGCAAAATTTTTTCATTTTGGGAATACCAGCCGACTTAGTATTTACTATTCTTCTTCAACCTCTTCCAGATCCGATTTGTATGTGCTTCCATTCCATTCCCAAGTCTCTTTTCCAATCACTATCGTTTTCCATGGTTGTGAACTGTCTTTAATATATAAGTCTTTTTGAGTGCCATCTTTTTCAATAACTATACCGGTTATACCAAAGTTAAACTTAATTTCAAGCTTACCATTGATCCGTTCCAGTAATATCATGACCATCGTTCCACTCGATCCGGTATAGTAGATATGATGTAAACCCGCTAACACTTCATCCTGTCCATCATTATTCAAATCTACTAAAGCTATCGGAACCCATACTTCATTAATAGACTCGGAATACATCTCTCTTATTCCTTCAAATTCATCCTTAAATATTTCAGCTATTTCTGCTCTTACGTCTTGATATTTTTCATATGAAAAGATTGGATATTTAATTTGTTCTTTTTTAGAATTAACTGAATCTGGAGTACTCTTAATTTTTTGAGAGTTAAGTACTACAAAAACTTCAGAATCAGAACCGTCTTCTGAAAACGATCGAAAGTAAACCAAACAATTTCCAATACTATAACTTATTTCATAATATACTTCTTCTTCTTCAGATTCAAACGTTTGAACAGTATATCTTTCTATTTTCCGTTTGCCAAGCACCGCCTGAATTTGGGAGAAGTTCATCCTAGCTCTTGCGCCGTTAATATTTACTGTCTTATCACAGTCAACATTGACAACTTCATTGTCGTCACTAAAAGAAAAGGTTAACCCCAATTCTTTATAATAATAGGCAATAATTAATCCCTCTGCACCTGTCTCAATCTCTTCATAACCATCACCTAATTCTTCAATCAACTGTGATTTGGTCATCAGCAAATATCTTTCAATATCACTTAAAATACCATCATTAATTTTCTCAGTATTTTGCGTTGTCCCTTTAGAATTTAAATTAACAAAAACGACACTACCAACAATAATTACCAATACCAATAATATATACTTCATATATTTTTTCAATAAGATCACTTAATTGTAATGTTTAATTATAGATAATCTATGGATTGTATCCATTGTAGTTAACAACTTCACTTCCACAAGTACATTCAAATCATTTCAGGTATAATTCTTCCCTCTTCATTCCGTCAATACTGATTCGCACCGGTACAGTCCAATCTTCATACATCTCATACGAATAAACCCAATCATCAATGATACTCCCAACAAACGCTTCTCCTAGTTTTCTTTTATTATTTCCATCCAAGTCAATACAATAAAGATTTCCTGAATAATAATAAATTTTATTATTATCAATTGTAAAAAAACCTGTACTATCAGTAGTTATAGTTTTTTTATCGGTACCGTCCGTTCTAACCTTATATATTTTACTACCATCATCTGTAATATAATAAAGCCAACCATCATGATAATTTACTTGGCAAAATTTACCATTAATAATTTCAGTCCGATTCTTCCCGTCTAAAGTCATCTTTTTTATTGCATCATTAGCCATACAGTAAATCACATCATCAACAACATTGATCGACCAACAGCGTTCTTCACAGATCAACTGCTTATTCGAACCATCTAAATTAATCCGGTAGAGTTTATTTTGATCACCACGATCAACATAATAAATATAGTTATCAACAATACATGTAAATTCACAGACAGCATCCGATATTTTTTCTAATTTCTTGCCATCGATCCTAATCCGGTATAACGGGCTTTCATCATAATTGTACCTATTAACAGGACAAAAATATACCCATTCTCCATAGACATTTAAACTTCTTACCTCTCCATCATACAATTTCTCTTTCTTGCCAGTTTTGAGATTCTCCTTACATAATGCAATCTCTATTGGATCATCTCTATCCAAAAATGCTTCATAAAATATAAAGTCTCCGTTTTTGCCCGCAAAACCATTAACTAAGGTATTTCCCAAACTGTTTCCTCTTTTACTATCAGCTTTTGCTGACAAACGATGACACCCTATTGGGATTAAAGCTACAATAATTAATATCAATAAAACTATTAGTTTCTTCAAAACTATCCCTCCACATCAGTTAATTTTAAAATTAGGATTGAACTCCCAATGCCAATTTTCACGATATCTATTACATCCATCAGAGAATTTTGGGTTTGGCATCAGCAAAGGTTTAAACCCAAATTTATGGGCATTTTTTTCCAGCCATTCCACTTCATAAGATCCTGCACGAACTCCTCTAGAATCATCTTTAGTTGAACGTTTATTAGCAACATTAAAATCAATTGCTAAACCCCAACCGTGGTTGCTAGTCCCTGGAGTTGCAGCATTACGACCATAAATTCTTTTACATTCCTTTTGCATCTCATACGAGCGATATCCTGAAATATCACCTGTCAATAAAAAGCGACTGATCTTGATCTTAGGATCATTGGCGGCTTCCTGTACCATTAAGGCCCAGGCTACGGCTACTTTTTCCGGCAAAACACCCGGCTTCTTTTCGGCTGAAGCAACTTTGACCAATTTTGACTCGTCATAGCGACCGTTTCTAAATTTTGTTTTATCAATAGTATGAAGATCTCTACCCTCGATATTCATAATATTGCTATACTTTTTCCCTTCTTTGACACACTTCTCCATGGCCGCTAACGTCTCCCGATTTACTTCTCCGGTTAGTTTTAAACCCATTTTATATTGGAAGATTATTAGGCTTGAGGAAGTTAAACAACCCATTCGCCCATCAATTAAAAATTGACCTGTCTTATCCTTACCAATGTTAAACTCCATCTTTGCTAAATAATCTTGCGCTTTTTTGATGTCGGTATCTAAGGTTAGTTGTAATGATGGTTTTTCTGTTTTTTCTAGCCCTTTACTTATAGTTCTTCCTTCTGCTTGCTTATCTTTAATTACTGCACCCTTCAAATACTCTCCCGTAATTCTGTCTCTGGTTACCTGATCCAATAGTTGGTGTAAGATTGGGGTATTTAATCATACCCTCGTTACTCATCTCAGCTATAATCTCATTATGCACCTTAGTATAACCCAAAGGGTTTCGTGCAAGGTTATCATACTGATTTTCAAAATTATTCCCTTTATTTAACTCTTCCCGTTTTGGACTTTTCTCAATTGCAAAATTACTCATTACAATGAGCCTCCTTTAGTTTCAGCCCTCCATGGTCAAAACTTATTGTTCCTTTCCAATCTTTTGCAATTAATTGGCTATTAATGTAACCGTTTCCTGCTCTTTATGTAATGATTTTAAGACAACAAAAAAAGACTGCCTCCCTTCAAGTGCTTATAATAATCTATATCTTAATTGATAATATTACCACCTAATCATCATAGTGATAAACACAATTTTCTTCTGAATTTCTGGTTTTACAATGGACTCTAATGAGCCGCCCTTCATAATCATACTCCAATTTGTTATGCATTAATAAAATACCTGTAGGTTCATCATATTGCTTTTCTTCGATTAGATTTCCGGATTTATCATAAGTATATTTGTATTTTGTAATCAAGCTATTTCGCGAATAATAATGAGCTTCACTTACTGTCCCATCCGGATTATAGAGATAAATAGCTTTTCCTTCTAAGTCATCATCACTATCATAACTGTCAATCCTGGTTATTTGATTTTTTTCATTATAATAAAATACCTTTTTAGATACTTGTTCTTTATTCTCGTCAAATCTTTTGATTATGCTAATTTGCCTATTACTGTTATATTCATACGCTGTTATTGAGCTTAGAACCTGCTTGGAATATCTAATACTCTTAACAACTAATCCCGATGTATTATATTCATATTGGTAATTAACGTCGTCATGGTCTGCCTTATAAGATTGTAATAAACCATATTGATCATAACTGTATTCTTGTTCCGAACCAGAGTCAAACCGCGACAATTTTACTAGACCAATTTCGTTATAGAAATAATCCTCTTTCGAACTTATAACATCATCGTCAATCCTCTTTTGATCAGGAAGGGCGTTTAAAAACCGATCATCATTTCCTACTGACCATAGTGAATAAAAAGGACTTCCACTTACACAATAACATTCAAAGAACTGCCGGGTCTTGTTTTGATAGGTTACAATCTTCTTCTTCAGATCAATCGTCTTTTCCAACTCACCCGTCAGTCCATAATAGTAGACCTGATCGCCTTTTCTCTCAACGCCAAATCCAGTCTTTGCTTTCGGTGAATCTACTTTGAAATTACAACCCGCAAAACCAAGAAGCAAAAAAATAATTATTAACCAGATTGGTTTTAACAGCGTTTTCCGGTCCATTCTTCACCCTGCCTTTACTTTAGATCTCCAAAGTCAACCAAATATAATTCTGAACCATATACACCTAACACTTTTGGGGCTGATTTCGCAATTTGAATATTTTCAAAAGGTCTAACAAGCCTTACCTGATGCAACAGTTTACCATTTTTGTTAAATAACATCAGTTGTTTTCCTATTCCAAATCCCCCCGATTCCCCACAAAGTATTGCTAGATAGTCAGCATTTGCACTAACATACTTTATATCCTTATCAAGCTGTACTGACCATAAAACTTTTCCTTTTTCTGTTACAGTTATCACTTGATCATTATAACCAACAAATGCAAATCCTTCACCACAAGGAACAACACTATGAACATTTTTCTTTATAGGTAAATTGTACTGATTTAATATTACCTCACCGTTTTCTGCAAGTACTGCCCACCATTTCGCAGTCTCTAATTTGATCAATGTCCGCTTGGTAACTTTATTAGTGACTGCTTTAATGACTCCTCCTCCTTCAACAAAGTAAGGGTCCACTACTTTTGCTATTAGCGACCTTTTTTTCGAGTTATTTATAGTTAATACACTTATATTTTCATTTGTATAATAAGTACCGACAACTACATTCCCACCGGGCAAAACAGCTCCCGGGTAAAAATTCGAACCTTTATAACTCCATAATTCTTTTAGATCGTTATTGTATACTTTAAATTCTGTCAAATCTATACTAAAATCTATATTATACAACAGAAACCAATCATCGATACCCTCAATTAGTTGATAATCTTTGGGCAATTTATTTTTCCATAAAACCCTCCCGTCTTCCGGAGCAAAGCGCATGATTAATCCTTCATCTTCAGTATAGGCTACCAATCCTTTGGTTAAAACCATCCTATTTGGCTGCTCGTAATTCCAAAGCTTTTTTCCTGCAGAACTTATTACAGATATTCTTTTTCCGGTGAAGATTCCAATCTTTTGGTCTCCAGACAACCAAAAAACTTGATCTATATTATCTCGCATAGTAGTTAACAGCTTAACTTCCGGTGTTTTAGCAACTGATACCGTAACCGGTAATGATACCAATAATATCAGAACTGCTAATAATAGCACTCTTCGTAACATCATAAACCCCTTTCCACTTTGTATACTTTTTCTGTTGATCCACTGTTCCGGCGAATGGTAACTTTTTGCACGCCCAAAAGGTTACCAAAAAGACGCCGGAGGGTAATAAAACATACCAAGCAACGCCAACTTCCTTGGTTTGGTTAAAACTTCAACTAAACTAACCCCGGATTGAGCAATACAAAAACGGTAGAATCTGAACCATCTTTTGAAAATGATTGAAAAAATACCAAGCAGTTCCCAATACTGTAGCACATTTCATAGTATACTTCGCCTTCTTCAGATTCAAATGTCTGTACAGTATGTTTTCTGATCTTTTGTTTACCAAGCACCGCTTGAATCTGGGAGAAGTTCATGCCGGCCCTTGCGCCGTTAATATTTACTGTCTTATCACAGTCAACATTGACAACTTCATTGTCGTCACTAAAAGAAAAGGTTAACCCCAATTCCTTATAATAATAGACAATTTCTGTTCCCTCGGCGCCCGCATCAACCTCTTCATAGCCGTTACCTAATTCTTCAATCAACTGTGATTTGGTCATCAGCAAATATCTTTCAATATCACTTAAAATACTATCATTAATTTTCTCAGTATTTTGCGTTGTCCCTTTGGAATTTAAATTAAACAAAAACGACACTACCAACAATAATTACCAATACCAATAATATATACTTCATATATTTTTTCAATAAGATCACTTCCATTGTAATGTTTAATTATAGATAATCTATGGATTGTATCCATTGTAGTTAACAACTTCACTTCCACAAGTACATTCAAATCATTTCAGGTATAATACTTCCTTCTTCTTTCCATCAATACTGATCCGTACCGGTCTAACCCACTCTTCGTATGGTTCATAGGTATAAATCCAATCCTCGATAATACTTCCAACACCCACCTTTCCTATTTTTCTTTTATTATTACCATTCAAGTCGATACGATAAAGATTATCTGATGCATAATAAATCTCATTATTATAAATTGTAAAAAAATTTGTAGTATCAGCAGTTATAGCTTTTTTACCGGTACCGTCTGCCCTAACCTTAAATATTTTACTATCATATTTCATCGTATAGTAAATCCAGTCATCATGATAGATCATGTGACTAAAATTACCCTTGATAATTTTAGTCCTCTTCTTCCCATCTAAGGTCAACTTTTTAATTGTATCGTTAGCCATACAGTAAATCGCATCATCAACAACATTGATCGCCCAACAGTTCTCGTCACAGATCAAATGCTTATTAGAACCATCTAAATTAATCCGGTAGAGTTTATTTTGATCACCACGATCCACGTAATAAATATAGTCATCAACAATACATGTAAATTCGCAGACAGCATCCGATATTTTTTCTAACTTTTTACCATCAATCCTAACCCGATATAAAGGGCTTTCTTTATAATTATCCGTTATTGCACAAAAATACACCCATCCTCCATAAACATTTAAACTTCTAAATTCACCTTCATAGATCTTTTCTTTCTTGCCATTTTTGAGGTTTTCCTTACATAAAACAACTTCCATTATGTCATCTCTTTTTAAAAGAGCTTTATAAAAGATATAGTCTCTGCTTTTGCCCGCTGAACCGTTAACTAAAATATTTCCCAAACTATTTCCTCTTTGACCTTCAGCTTGTATTGTTAAACTACAAACAATCAAGCTCAAGGTAACAATAATTGATATCAAAAAAACTATTGTTTTTTTCAAAACCTATCCCTCCACTTTAGTTAATTTTAAATTTTGGATCAAACTCCCAATGCCAATTTTCAAAATAATTATTTGCTCCATTATCCAATTGTGGTCTACCAGATGCTAAAATTGGTTTAAACCCAAATTTATGAGCATTTTTCTCCAGCCACTCCACTTCATATGATCCTGCTGGTACTCCATTTGGATAATCTTTAATTGAACGTTTATTAGCAACATTAAAATCAATTGCTAAACCCCAACCGTGGTTGCTAGTCCCTGGAGTTGCAGCATTACGACCATAAATTCTTTTACATTCCTTTTGCATCTCATACGAGCGATATCCTGAAATATCACCTGTCAATAAAAAGCGACTGATCTTGATCTTAGGATCATTGGCGGCTTCCTGTACCATTAAGGCCCAGGCTACGGCTACTTTTTCCGGCAAAACACCCGGCTTCTTTTCGGCTGAAGCAACTTTGACCAATTTTGACTCGTCATAGCGACCGTTTCTAAATTTTGTTTTATCAATAGTATGAAGATCTCTACCCTCGATATTCATAATATTGCTATACTTTTTCCCTTCTTTGACACACTTCTCCATGGCCGCTAACGTCTCCCGATTTACTTCTCCGGTTAGTTTTAAACCCATTTTATATTGGAAGATTATTAGGCTTGAGGAAGTTAAACAACCCATTCGCCCATCAATTAAAAATTGACCTGTCTTATCCTTACCAATGTTAAACTCCATCTTTGCTAAATAATCTTGCGCTTTTTTGATGTCGGTATCTAAGGTTAGTTGTAATGATGGTTTTTCTGTTTTTTCTAGCCCTTTACTTATAGTTCTTCCTTCTGCTTGCTTATCTTTAATTACTGCACCCTTCAAATACTCTCCCGTAATTCTGTCTCTGGTTACCTGATCCAATAGTTGGTGTAAGATTGGGGTATTTAATCATACCCTCGTTACTCATCTCAGCTATAATCTCATTATGCACCTTAGTATAACCCAAAGGGTTTCGTGCAAGGTTATCATACTGATTTTCAAAATTATTCCCTTTATTTAACTCTTCCCGTTTTGGACTTTTCTCAATTGCAAAATTACTCATTACAATGAGCCTCCTTTAGTTTCAGCCCTCCATGGTCAAAACTCATTGTTCCTTTCCAATCTTTTGCAATTAATTGGCTATTAGTGAAACTATTTCCTGCTTTTTATGTAATGATTTTAAAACAGCAAAAAAGGACTGTGTCCCACTACTAACAGAACCCAGTCCTTCAATCACTATACTAATCAATATCTTAATCGGTTACATTGCCACCTAATCATCATATTGATAAACACAATATTCTTCTGAATTTTGAGTTTTACATTGGACCTTGATAAGCCGCCCTTCATTATCATACTCTAATTTGTTTTGCATTAATAAAGTACCCTTAGGTTCATCATATTGCTTTTCTTCGTTTAAATTTCCGGATTGATTGTAAGTATATTCGTATCTTGTATATAGTTGATCTTGATAATCATAATAAAGCGACTCTCTTACCGTGTCATCCGGATTATAGAGATAAATAACTTTTCTTTCTAATTTACCATTACCCTTATAACTTTCAATCCTGGTTATTTGATTTTGCTCATTATAATAGAAGATCTCTTTAGATACTTGTTCATTATCCGCGTTAAAATATTTGATCATGCTAATTTGTCTATTGCTGTTATATCCATAAAGTATTGTTGAGCTTAGAACCTTCTTGGAATATCCAATCCTCTTAATAATTAATCCCAATGAATTGTATTCATATTCGTAATTAATGTCGTTATGTGCTGCCCGGTAAGATTGTAATAAACCATATTGATCATAACTGTATTTCTGTCCTAAACCAGAATCAAATTTTGATAATTTTACTAAACCAATCTCGTTATAGGAATAAACTTCTTGTGAAACCGTATTATTATAGTAAATCATCTTTTGAGCAGGAAGGGCGTTTAAAAACCGGTCGTCATTTCTTAATGACCACAGTGAATAAAAAGGGCTTCCACTTACACAATAACATTCAAAGAACTGTCGGGTCTTATTTTGATAGGTTACAATCTTCTTCTTTAGATCAATCGTCTTTTCCAACTCACCCGTTAGTCCATAATAGTAGACCTGATCTTTTTTTCTTTCGACGCCAAACCCGATCTTCGCCCGCGAAGAATTTACCTTGGGATTACAGCCCGTAAAACCAAGGAGCAAAAAAATAATTATTAACCAGATTGGTTTTAACAGCGTTTTTCGGTCCATTCTTCCACCTACTTACTCCTATCTCCAAAATCAATTTGTTAGTAGCAACAACTATATTTCATCAGAGTAAAAGTCCGAATCTTTACTCCAAAATTCTTTTCAATCGTTATTATATACCTTAATGTCTGTCAAATCTATACTAGACAATAGAAACTTATCGATATCTTCAATTGGTTTATATAATGAAGAGACCTCTCTTCCTCCAAACCTTTTTGAAAACTTATTTTGAATGTTCTTTCTGTTGGTACACTGTTCCGGCGGGCGGGTTTAGAAGAATTGTAATGAACAGGTTAGCGGTTCATTTTAGTACAATTCTTCAATTCAAAGAAGTGAACCCCAAAAAGTTACCAAAAAGGCGCCGAAACCGGCATGGTTAATGAGTAGGTAAGTTGATTCTAGAAGAAACTACTCATTTTAGAAGAATTGTTTAAACAATTCTTCAACTCGAAGAAGCGAGAAGCGGTGTCGCTCCATCCAAGAAGCGTAGGAATACCAGTAGAATCTCAAGCGTCTTAACACACCAACAATATCAAAAGAGGAAATATTCGATCTGGTATCTAAATCTATGGTAACCTATTGTAAAGGGAGCAAATATTGATGAAACTGATTGATTTATCCCATGAAATTAAAGATAAGATGCCGGTTTATCCTGGGGATATTGAGACTAAATTGTTACAGATAAAATATTTGGAGCCGGATCAACACAACAACCACAAACTAGTTACCAATATGCATGCAGGCACACATATCGACTCTCCGATGCACCTCGTCGACTGCCAACAATATATTTCCAAATTCCCGCTGGAGTCATTCATTGCCGAAGGTTGTATCCTGGACGTCCGAGACCAGGCAATAATCAAATTGATACCCGAATATGAGACATTGGTAAAAGAGGACAGTATTGTATTGCTCTATACCGGTTTTGACAAATACTATGGCACAAAAGAGTATTACGAAGCTCATCCCTGTCTGGATATGGAACTCGGCCAGTTTCTAATCGCCAAGAAGGTCAAAATGGTCGGAATCGACCTTCCCTCGCCAGACCGCTACCCTTTTGAGATCCATAAGCTATTCCTGATGAATAATGTTTATATTCTGGAAAACCTGACCAATCTGGGGCAATTACTCAATGCAGGCCAGTTTGAGGTGATTGCTTTTCCGCTGAAGATAAAGGCAGACAGCTCCCTGACCAGGGCGGTTGCAAGGGTGAGATAACCAAGCAGGTTGCGGTGCTTAAAGAAACATCCCCGTAATTAAGACGGTTAAGATCGCCCCAAGGGCGACTATGACAAGACTTTTTCCCATGTTGGCAAGGGCCAGGGCGACAGCGGTACCAAAGAGGGCTGTCTTAAAATTACCGGTGGAATTGATGATCTCCGGAAAGGTCAGTGCTCCTAAGACAGCATAAGGGACATACTGCAAGAAAGATTTGATGTATTTTGACTTTATTTCGCTTCTGAAGATCGATATTGGCAGTACCCTTGGGATATAAGTAACCAGGGCCATCAATAACACAGCAGTTAATGTATAGGTCATCTTCCTACTCCTTTTTCGCTTCCTCAATAGGCCACAGGGCAGCACCGATTCCGGCTCCCAAAACAGTAGCAATAATAATTCTGAATCCACTGGAGATAAAACTGAAGGACGGAATGTATTTAAGCAAAACATTGATCGCAACGGCAATCGCAATAATCAGAAAGACGGGCCTGGATTTCTTGGCTGGAGGCACGATGATTGCAATAAACATGGCGTAGAGGGCAATTCCCATGGCACTGCTGATATACTCGGGCAGCGCCGAAGAGGTGAACGCGCCTAAAGCGGTGCCTAAGCTCCAACCGATGATCGGCCCCAAAATCAGTCCCAGCATGTAGGAAGCGGACAGCTTCCCTTCCTCCATGGAGGCAATTGAAAAGGTTTCGTCCGTAATCCCGAAGCTGAAGATCAATCTTTGCAGCAATGGAATATCGGGATTGATCTTTTGGGATAACGAGAGAGACATTAACATATAGCGGATATTAATCACAAAAGTAGTTATCGCAATTTCAAACAGTCCAGCACCGGCGATAATGAGGTTCGTCCCGGCAAACTGTCCGGCACTGGTCAGATTGCTCAACGATATAAATACTGCCATCAGCGGAGAGATCCCGCCATTAACGGCCATCAAGCCAAAAGTAAAGGCAACGGGGACATATCCTAAAGCGATAGGATAGCCTCTTTTTAGTCCGTAGGCAAAATCCTTTTTACAAGTTGAGGTATCCATATTGTCAAAGACTCTCTTTTCATCTTCATTAGTTTTTGGTCTTAAGCATGTAGAATATTATAATATTATTTTTTGAAAATATCCAGTGGTTTTAGGTCTTTCTTCCTCCAAACTCAAATCAATTTGCTTCATATAATACCATCCTCTCCTGCGATTCGATAACAGCAAATCATTATAGTCTTCTCCATTTTATTTTGAGCGCTTCTTCCTCTTGCCCACTGTTCCGTCGGCGGGTTAAAGAACTGCCTAACCCTCAAAGTCCTAAAGTCTACCACAAAAATATATTTCAGTTTAGCTATAACAATGGTCTGGGGAACTTTCTCCCTGAAGTTGAATTTGAAGACAGTCCTCAAAGACGGAAAATGATGCTTCCATTTTCGATAACTTTGCATCATGCAACAACGGATGGATGGCACGTTAAAAAGTTTCTCGAGGACATACAATATGCCATGAACCATCCTCATGAATGGTTGTAGCAGTACCCGCCTTCGTCCCTTTCTTTTATTATTTGGTTAAACTTCACCACTGAAATGATTATTAAAAGCAATGATTTCACCGTTTTGAAGATATCCCGGGGTTCGATGTTGATATTATTTATTGAAAGAAATTTCATAACCATCTTACTTATTTTCCTTGACAATATTAATTTATTAAATTAATATGTTATTATCATAAATATATTATCATCAAAGGAGGTCTTGTATATGTCTTATGAAAATATCGATTTTGACCTGTTAGTCGAAGAAGTGAAACAGATGAACAGCATAGAAGGACAGGACCGGCTCTGGACAGCAGCTTTTAAGTTACCAAAATGGCATTTCATTGCCATACCCCAAAAGAATATTAACGATGTCAGACCCTTCATTGGAGAGGTTGACGGTAGAGGCTGGTTCTTTGCTTTTACCGATGGAAAACACGCTAATCACTTTGCCCAAAAGCAAGGATGGGTTGACGAGAACGGAATGGCAATAACAATTGCTATGGAACCATTCGCTGCTGCCCAGTGGCTCAGTCAGCATTTGGAATCAGGTATTTTTGGTGTGCGTTTTAATTAAGGTGAACATGGTTGGTTTGCCCCAATAGCAAACCTTTTACCAATTTATCAGCATCTCAAAAATCTGCAGGCAATATAGGCCCCTCTGACTGATACTTACTCGAATAAATTCGCCAACAGGGAGGTTGGCGCGCGGCTTTAAAAATAGGAAGTTTTTATAGACGTCGGCAGTTGAATTTCTTCCCAGAAGCTGCCGTGAGGTAATGAATAGGTAAGCAATAAAGAAAGGGGCTATTCATTTTTAGGCAGCAGTAGTTATAAATTGTGACCACCGCAGGTCAAGGATGACTAATCTTAACAGATTTTAGCAGTTGGAGGGGTTTGGGGACGCTTCTTCGTCCCCAATGGTGGGAGTTTGAGGGTTGACCAGACAACCCTCAAGTGTTCTAATACCGGATCAAAGGTTGGTGAATCTACGAGATAGATGGAAGAATAAAATGGGAGCGTGAGGGTTATACCCTCAAATAATATATCCTCTTTCCCTCATACTCAAATACCCCTCATGTCCAATGATTAGATGGTCTAATAGCGAAATCCCCATCAGTCTTCCTGCCTCCTGGATTCTTCTGGTCAGGTCGAGATCAGCGTTACTGGGTTCAACTTCGCCACTGGGATGGTTATGAAAAGCAATGATCGCACTGGCGTTGTTTAACAGTGCTGCTTTGAAGATCTCCCGGGGTTCGATGTGGATGTTATTTAAGTTACCGATAGCAATGATATGGAGTCCGGCCAGTTTGCATTTGGTGTTGAGGGAGATGATACCAAACCTTTCATCAGGTGAGTAACTTAAATCGGTTAAGGTTTCAATTGCTTTGTAACAGGCTAACGGGCAGGTGATCTTACAGTCTTCGATCATGTACCGCCTGCGGCTGGCGCGGATTTGTTTGAGGGTGTAGAGGTTGATTGATAACATTGGCAACTCCTTTACAATTAATTATTCTCATACCTCATTCTATCACATTTCGTGATAATGTCAATATTTTATATCACCATTCGTGATTTTATATATTCGAACTTCACTTTTAGTGATATTATTTGCTTAGGAGGACGAATAATGAATTTAGCTGGAAATTTAAAAAAATTAAGAAAAGCTAAAAAGCTAACCCAAAGTGAGTTAGCTAAGCAATTAAACGTGTCCACCAGCACCATCGCAATGTATGAGACCGCAAAAAGAGAACCGGATTATAAAACCCTTGCTAAGATCGCTAACTTTTTTGAAGTCTCAATTGAACAGTTATTGGATATAGATAACAAAACAACTCCTAAGAGTATTTCTCTTGATACACTCTCAGAGGATGAAGCTGATTTGATTCTTTATATCCGGCGAAAATGGTCAAAACTAACTAAGGAACAGAAACAAGCGAAGTTTAAGTTAGCTAAGCATTCAATTGGTTTGCTAGAAAAAATTGAGGAAGAAAAAAATAAATAGATAAGTTCCTTTAGAATTGAAATCGAATAACTCTCACGCTCCAAAAATAATCTCATTATTTACCAATTTAGAATAAAGAATATCCTCACCTAAAAGATTTAATCGTTCTATCTTTCTTTCTCTTTCTTCAATCATCTCACTAGTAATAATATCTTGAAACAAATATTCAAAAATTAATTCGATTTCTTGACGGTTAGCTTTATTTCTAATCCAATCATCTGGAATGTAAATCATATTATTTCACTCCCAACCTATTCATTGTAATTATTATGAAACATGAAAAACCAGCATCGTTTCAATCCACACTCCCGTGCAGGGAGTGACGTTCAAGATGGTTCAAGATGTAAATAAGACATCTTGTTTCAATCCACACTCCCGTGCAGGGAGTGACGCTCCTGGCGGTCAGTCTGTTGGTCTCCCGAATTAGTTTCAATCCACACTCCCGTGCAGGGAGTGACTATAACGATTGATAAAATGAGGCTGATGTTGGGGG